>Ga0194119_10001229_pt1 | contig 47325 bp, 32 predicted proteins | sample TA2MahC100mmetaG_FD_148620 | JGI IMG/M metagenome (GOLD analysis project Ga0194119, IMG submission 148620) | Freshwater microbial communities from Lake Tanganyika, Tanzania - TA2015018 Mahale Deep Cast 100m | ecosystem: Environmental > Aquatic > Freshwater > Lake | place: Tanzania: Lake... | reverse complement strand
ACTCGGCGACTGCCTCCATAATGGCTTGAAGCTGCATCTTATAGATCTCAGGATAAGTAATGCCCAATCTCACACCCCGATGGCCCAGCATGGGGTTGACCTCCATCATCTCCTTCACCTTTCGGAGGGTCTCCTGCTGTTTGCGAATCAGTTTCTTGTCGAGCCTTTTCTCCTTGATTTCGACAATATCCGTTGCCACATGTTCGAGAAGTTTCAGAGATTCCCTGGAGGAGGTATCAAGATACTTCATCGCCTCAGAAATGCTCTCCATCGAGTCGAGGGCAGTCTCAAGGCTTTTCAGGTTTCTAAGCTCCGAAGCCAACTCTTCCGCTGTGGGAAGGAATTCGTGAAGGGGCGGATCGAGAAGCCGGATCGTCGCTGGAAACCCTTTCATGGCCCTGAAGATTTCTTTAAAATCGCTCTTCTGCAAGGGAAGAAGTTTGGCAATGGCCTCCGCTCTTTTCTCTTTCGAACTCGCAAGAATCATCTCCCGGACAATGGGAAGACGATCAACGGCATTAAACATTCTCTCCGTCCGACAAAGGCCGATTCCTTCCGCGCCCAATTGTCTTGCCTTTGCGGCGGATTCGGGTGTATCGGCATTGGCCCGGACCCCCAAAGTTCTGATCTCATCTGCCCAGCCCAGAATGGTGAGGAGGTCCTTGCTGATCTCGGGATCGACGGTTGGCACTTCTCCCAAATAGACCTCTCCTCTGGAGCCATCGATGGTGATGAAATCTCCTTCCTTAATGTGGACACTGCCCACTGTTGCCTCTCTTGTTTTCGGATCGATGTGGAGAGATTCGCATCCGGAGACGCAGGGTTTTCCCATTCCTCTGGCTACGACCGCAGCGTGGGAGGTCTTACCGCCCCGGCTCGTTAGAATTCCCTGAGAGGCGAAGAATCCATGAATATCCTCTGGCTTCGTCTCTTCACGGACGAGAATGACCTTGTGGCCCAGTTTTCCTACTCTTTCAGCTTCGTCGGCATCGAAGATGGCTTTTCCGGAGGAGGCTCCTGGAGAAGCGGGAAGTCCGGTCACAATCGGTTTTCCCTTGAAATTGGGGTCGATCCGTTTGTGGAGAAGTTGCTCGAGTTCGAAAGGTTTCAATCTCAGAACCGCCTTCTCCTTGTTGATCATTTTTTCGGTGACCATTTCCCTGGATGTCCGGACAATGGCCTGGGCATTCATCTTTCCATTGCGGGTCTGGAGGATGTAGAGGTGTCCCTTCTCTACGGTGAATTCGAAATCCTGAACCTCATGGAAGTGGTCTTCGAGGATCTTTCTTACCTTCTCCAGTTCCCGGTAAATCCTGGGCATCTCCTTCTTCATCTCCTGAATGGGTTTGGGTGTCCGGATGCCAGCCACCACATCCTCGCCCTGCGCATTGACGAGATATTCCCCATAGAGGATGTTTTCACCACTTCCTGGATCTCGTGTGAAGGCCACACCCGTAGCAGAGTCGAAGCCCATATTTCCAAAGACCATGGTGCAGACATTGACTGCTGTTCCACTTGCCATTTCCGGAGTGACCTTGAATTCCTTCCGGTAATCGATGGCCCTCTTTCCCATCCAGGACCGGAAGACCGCCTCAATCGCCAATTTCAACTGGACCATCGGATCCTCGGGGAATGGAGATCCTGTTTCTTTCTTGATGAGGGTGAGGTATTGCTTGCAGATGTCCTTGAGATGGTCCGCATCGAGATCGGTGTCAAAGATTGCCTTGGCCTTCTCTTTTGTCTTGTTCAAAATGCTATCGAATTGCTTCTCATCCACGCCAAGAGCTATTTTCCCGAAGAGCTGGATGAACCTCCGGTAAGCATCATAGGCAAATCTTCCGTCTGCGGTGATCTGAATGAGACCCTCAATGGTGTCATCGTTTAATCCGAGATTGAGAATGGTATCCATCATTCCGGGCATGGACAGAGCGGCGCCTGACCGGACAGAGAAGAAGAGAGGGTTCTGAGGGTTTCCAAAGTTCTTACCCGTTTTTTCTTCCACCTTTTTCAGATTTTTCTTGACTTCATCCATGAGGCCTTTTGGAAGTTTTTTCTTGTCTCCGTAGTACTGGGTGCAGGCTTCGGTGGTGACAATGAAACCCGGCGGTACCGGGAGGCCCATCCGGGTCATCTCAGCCAGCCCAGCTCCTTTTCCTCCATAGAGCTTCTTGTTAAAACCATCGGCCTCTTCAAAAAGATAGACATATTTCATGATTATTGTTTGCCTCCTTTATTCATTTATCGTCATTTATATTAATTTTATTTAGCTGAAAAATCAATCTGCTGCCGGGGTTCGGGCAATTCATGTAAAGAAGTTTCTTATATCCAACTCGGTTTTCCGTATATTTAACTCACCTCAAAACAAATTCTTATCATATACATATCATTTGATTTAAGATCGATCATCCCTTTTCTTCTCAGTCCACTTTCAGAGCGACCACCGACACCTGAGAGACGCGACCCTCGATTTATGTTTGACATAGAATAGCCTAATCCTTTATTATTACATCCTACTTACTGCTAAAAAAGGGTGATTTTCAATCATGAGGATATGACATGCCACGAACGATCGTCATTTTGGGATCTTTGGATACCAAAGGGGTGGAATTTGCCTTCCTGAAGACCGAGGTTGAGAGGAGGGGTTTCAATGCCTTCGTGGTGGATACTGGCGTGTTGGGGAGACCAGCCTTCCTTCCAGATTTGGGGCGAGAGAAAGTGGCTCAGTCAGGAGGAACTGCGCTGAGCATCCTTGTGGATAAGAAGGACCGCGGCGAGGCGATGGAGGTAATGACCCGGGGCGCTGCCGTTGTTGCCAGGCAGCTTCATTCCGAAGGGAAGTGTGACGGAATCATATCCATGGGAGGTGGCGGTGGCACAGTGATCGGGACATCAGCCATGCGGGCGTTGCCGGTGGGTGTTCCCAAGCTGATGGTTACTACGATCGCTTCAGGAGACGTCAGCGCCTATGTAGGCACTTCAGACATCACCATGTTGCCCTCGATCGTCGACGTGGCCGGACTCAACCGCATCAGTCGTATAATAATTTCCAATGCAGCTGGGGCGATCTGCGGGATGGTTGGGGATAAGGCAGCGCAGAGCTCAGAGGATAAACCATTAATTGCAGCTTCGATGTTCGGGAATACCACCCCCGCCGTGGATCACGCGCGCGGCATTCTGGAAAAAGAGGGGTATGAAGTGCTGGTGTTCCACGCCACAGGCACAGGCGGGAAGACGATGGAGTCATTGATCCGTGACGGTTACATCGCCGGAGTGTTGGACATCACTACGACTGAGTGGGCAGACGAGATATGCGGCGGTGTACTCAGCGCCGGTCCGGATCGCCTGAACGCAGCCGCCGAGACGGGCGTCCCGCAGGTAGTGGTGCCGGGTTGTATCGATATGTGCAATTTCTGGGCGCCGAACACCATCCCAAAGAAGTACCAAGAACGCCTCTTTTACGCTTGGAATCCCAATGTCACCCTGATGCGCACCACGCCTGAAGAGAATGCCCAACTGGGGAGGATTTTTGCTGAAAAGCTCAACCGGGCCACCGGTGCAGTGGCTGTGTTTATTCCAGCGAAGGGTTTCTCGCAGCTCGATCTGGAGGGAAAACCATTCCACTGGCCTGATGCCAACCGTGCGTTTATTGACACACTGAAAGCAAACCTGCGCACAAATATCCCGGTGATTGAATTGGATACCGACATCAACGATCCAGTATTTTCCGGCAAGGCCGCGGAGACGTTGCTGACGATGTTACGCAAAGAATCGCCTCTGAGACCTTGAGACCGCTAAGTTGAAAACCAACTAATAGGGGGTGTTCTGATGGCAGCAATTCCACGTGTAGAAATACTCAAGAAGCTGTACGCAAAGGCTCAAGCGGGGATCCCAATTGTCGGGGGTGGGGCTGGAACCGGAATCTCGGCCAAGTGTGAGGAGGCTGGCGAGATTGACCTGATCGTGATTTACAACACTGGTCGCTATCGCATGGCCGGCCGGGTTTCCATTACGGGTCTGTTTGCGTACGGCGATGCTAATGCCATTGTGATGGAAATGGCCAATGAGGTATTGCCGGTGGTTAAGCGTACCCCGGTACTGGCAGGGGTGAATGCCACGGATCCATTTCGGCTGATGCCGCTCTTCTTGAAGCAGGTGAAGGAGGCGGGATTTTCAGGGGTGCAGAACTTTCCCACGGTAGGGCTGTTCGATGGTATAATGCGCGCCAACATGGAGGCCACCGGCCTGGGGTATGACAAAGAAGTGGAGATGATCCGCCTAGCCCACGAAATGGATCTACTGACAACCCCGTATTGTTTCACCGAGGCCGAAGCCCAGGCGATGGCGAAAGCTGGCGCGGATATGATCGTAGCCCATGTTGGCTTAACCACAGGCGGAACGATTGGGGCAGCAGTGGCGATGGCGATGGAAGAGGCGATGGGCACTACGATGCGAATCGCTGCGGCTGCCCGTGAAGTCCGAAAAGATATCCTTGTGATATGCCATGGCGGCCCGTTCGATGATCCTGAAAACGTGGGGCCGGCATTGGAACGTATGCAAGGAGTGAACGGTTTCTACGGAGCAACGAGCATGGAACGCTTGCCCGTTGAGAGGGCCATTACAGAGCAAGTGCGCAAATTTACGCGAATGCGGAGCACTCCTTTTAAGGGAGTATGAAAGGCGTCTGCATTCGTATCCCTCCTTGGCTCCTTGACAGGCGCTACTGGGCTGGATATATTGAATTGCACTGACAATTTTGGCGCTTGCATGGGTAAGTATCGTTCACCATTAATAGAGAGGGTCTGCACGGGGCAGTGTGGCCAGCAGATCTATTTCATTTTTTTGAAAAGGGAGTTCCTTTCGAGTGCTCTTACGGTTATTTGCGGAGTGGGGTAAAATGGCTAGATGGACGCTGATTGCCGCGGCGATTATCTCATACCCGCATTTTGCACCACAGTTTTGGGTTGTAAACATTGGCGCTTATGCGATCGTGCTTGGCATCATCACTCTGAGTCTTACATTTCTCGCCGCCTACGGGGGGATGGTGTCCTTGGCTCAGATGACAGTGGCGGGTGTTGCCGGATACACCCTTGCCATTCTGAGTTCACACGCTGCGAATGTTGGTTCCGCCATCCTCCCATGGCCGTGGGCACTTGCCATAGCACTGGGGAGTGGTACGCTCGCAGGCACCTTGATTGGGCTCGTTTCGGTCCGCACCAAGGGGATTTCCCTGCTGATGATCACCCTCGCGATCGGAATGATCTTCTTCTACCTCACTCAGCAGAATACAACACTTTTTCACGGGTTTGATGGATTTCGCGGCGTCAAAGCGCCAATCGTCTTTGGCATGTCACTGCGAGAGCCGATCGTGTTCTACTATTTGTGCATGGGTGTGGGCATATCGCTATACGCTGCCATTACTTACATGGTGCGGACGCCTTTTGGTATTGCCCTTCAGGGCATCCGGGACAACCCCCGGCGCTTGGCGGCTATCGGCTATTGGGTAGAACTGCATCAGGTGGCCGCCTTTGGAGTCGCAGGTTTCGTTGCGGCTGTTGGAGGCGTGTTAAGCCTTTGGTACCACGGCGGGATATCCCCGGGTTCGGTTGGAATTACAGCGATGGTCAATATTCTAATTGTTGCTGTGATTGGAGGGCTTGGTCATCCTCGTGGCGCATTGATCGGAGCTCTGTTGTTCGTCCTGATCCAGAACTTCGCCATCGACCTGTTCATCCGTGAACGATTCAACACAGTGATAGGTTTGACATTTCTGGTGATCGTGCTGTTTTCGCCAGATGGCCTGATCGGACTCTGGGAACGCCTCTCGCGGAGTCGTAAGAGAGGACTGAGGAGTGCACCTAACGGTGCAAACAACTAATTTTATCACTCATTGTAAAGGAGGTATACCATGGACGTTTCAAAGATCACACGAATTCTTGCAGTGGTGTTTCTTGTTTGCGGCACGGTGGTATCGGCAGCAGCGCAGACCAGCGTGCGTATCGGCGGAGTGATGACCCTTGAAGGCCCCTTCACCGTGCTTGGCCAGGAGGCTGTCCGGGCTATGGAGATGGCGTTTGAGGAGGTGAACTATTCGGTAGCAGGAAAGCGCATTGAGTGGGTCAAGGAGTCGTCCGACGGACGCCCCGATGTGGCCGTGGGTAAAGCGCGCAAGTTGATTGAACAGGACAAGGTCGATATTCTCATCGGGCCAATGTCAGGGGGCGAAGGTTTGGCCATCAAAGAATATGCGAAATCTGTTCCGGGGAAGACAATTCTCAATGGTTTCTCCGCTGCTCAAGAGACGACTCTTGTGAACCCGGCCCCCAACTTTTTTCGCTTCGGCACGGACGGCGCCCAGTGGCAGGCAGGATTGGGAAGCTATGTCTACGACGTCAAAGGTTACCGAACTGCCGCCGTGGTAGCAGGTGACTACTCCTTCGGCTACACCCAAGTACTGGGGTTCATGACTGAATTCTGCGCCAAGGGAGGGAAGGTTAAGGAGAAAATCTGGGTGCCGATGGGGACAAAAGACTTTAGTTCCGCGATTGCACGGATTCCCGATAAGGTTGATGCGGTATACGTCATGTTCGGCGGTGCCGACTCAGTGAATTTCCTTACTCAATACTATCAGGCAGGCGGGAAAATCCCTATAATCGGAGGATCGAACGTAACCGAACAAACCGTGTTAAGCACGAAGGGACCATTCCAGCGGCATATGATTGGCATCCCATCCGCGCACATGGTTGCCGACGGGATCGAAGAACCTGCGTACCTGGAATATGTGGCCAAGTATAAGAAACGTTTCCCCGATGGGCTTGCCGCTCCATCGGCGCCTTTCTATGGTTATTATGTAGCTACCAAGGCTGCACTCAAGGCGCTAGCCCAGGTCGGAGGCGATCTTAGCGGCAACCAGGTGAAGTTTCGCGAGGCACTGGCCAAACTTAAGCTGGACACACCAACCGGTCCTGTAACCTTAGACGAGAACCGGCAGGCGATCGCAAACATTTTTGTGACCGAGGTCGCACAGCGGCCTGATGGTACGCTCTACACCAAAGTAGTAAAAGTGATGCGGAATGTGAACCAGACTCTCGGCCAGCCGCGTGACGCCTTTGTCGCCCGGGGTGTTCCAAGCCGTGACAACCCCTCCTGTCCATAGTTTGTCTTGCCCCCGACTGGCATCTCGTAGGATGCCGGTCGGGCTGTTCAAGGCACCCCTACAAGCCATGGCGGTGAACGCTCCATGAAACTCTTTCTGCTTGCTACACTGAATGGTGTCACTGTGGCCGGGCTGTATTTCATTGTGGCTATCGGTTTTACGCTCATTTTTGGGCTAATGCGAGTGATTAACCTTGCCCACGGTTCACTGTACATCCTGGGAGCATACCTCGGGTATGATGTCGCAGCAAAAACCGGCAATTGGTATCTCGGACTTGCGGCCGGCGGGGTGAGCGTAGCCCTCGCCGGATTACTTATCCAATCCACATTGCTTGATCGCATTCAAGGCCAGGAGATGCGGCAGTCGCTGGTGGCGATCGGACTCTCTATTGTAATTGCAGACCTATTGCTGGCTCGTTACGGTGGCTTGACCTATCAATTTGACCCACCGTCGATTCTTTTTGGCAGCGTCGCCCTTCCTATTGTCAAAGGATATCCAACATTTCGCTTGGTGGTGGTTGGCGCAGCAGTGGTTGTGGGGCTTGTAATCTGGCTCTTGGTGTATCGCACTCGCTTTGGAATTATTATTCGCGCCGGTGTGGACGATCGGCCAATGCTGGGCGCACTTGGGGTCAATGTGCCCCTGGTGTCGATCCTGGTGTTTGGTCTAGGTGCGGGACTTGCCGGCTTAGCGGGAGTTGTGGGGGGGTCGGCGCTCTCTATTTCGCCGGGAGAGGATGCGCGGTATCTATTGTCTTCACTCGTTGTCGTTATTGTCGGCGGAATGGGGAGCCTCTCAGGGACGGCCATCGGGGCACTTCTGATCGGCTTGGCAGAGCAGATCGGTCTGGCCTATTTTCCAACCTATTCCGTCATAGTGTCGTTCGTAATCATGGCAGCGGTGCTGGCGTTGCGTCCGCAAGGCCTGATGGGGAGGTCGGAATGATGCCGGCCCTGCGCATCATTGGTTTGACGAAATATTTCGGTGCACTATGCGCCGTCAACAATGTCTCAATAGATCTGTTGCCGGGAGAGCGGCGGGCTATCCTGGGTCCGAACGGAGCTGGTAAGACAACCCTCTTTAATCTTATCGCCGGCGACTTCTTGCCAACACACGGATCAATCCACCTTTTTGGCGAGGACATTGGCACGATGCCCCCCCACAACCGGACCCGCTTAGGCGTATCGCGTACCTACCAGAACTCGCTCCTGTTTAAGGGGCTAAGTGTTTTAGAGAATCTCTTCCTCTCGGTTCGTGGCGTGAAGCCTCACCGCCTTAGTTTGCTGGTGCCCCGCTCCACCGATCCTTATCTCGCACGGGCTCGGGAGTGGGCCCGGCAGGTTGGACTGGCGCATAGAATAGATGCAATGGTGAGTGAGCTTTCGCATGGCGAACAACGGCAACTTGAAGTCGGCATGGCCTTGGCTGGCGGACCGCGCCTGTTGTTGCTGGATGAGCCTGCAGCCGGTCTGTCACAGGCTGAACGGCCAATACTGACCAGAATGTTGCGCGAGCTGCCGCGAACCATTACCATCCTATTGATCGAGCATGACATGGACGTCGCACTGCAATGGGCTGAATGCGTGACCGTGATGCATAACGGCGCGGCCGTCTTCGAAGGAACACCCAAAGAGGCGGCATCAAATCCTACAATCCATGCACTTTATTTGGGAGACCATGACCGAAACACCAGTTCTTCAACTTCGCGGACTTGATGCCCGCTACGGGACGAGTCGCATCCTCCAAGGCATCGATCTAACCGTGCGGAGCGAGCCTGTAGCCGTTATCGGCCGCAACGGGATGGGGAAAACGACGCTCTGCCATGCAATTATGGGCATGGGGCCCATCTGCGATGGAAGCATTCGCTTCAACGGGGTTGAGCTCATTGGCAGGCAATCTCACCAGATTGCTAAACGCGGGATTGCCTTGGTGCCGCAGGGACGACACATCTTTCGCTCTCTGACGGTGGAGGAACACCTGCAATTGGTCGACCAGGGCGGTCCGCGCCGTTGGACCCGCGATCGTATCTACCAATTGTTTCCTAACCTCGCTGAGCGCCGGCAAAGCACAGGCAGTGCCCTGTCGGGCGGTGAGCAACAGATGCTCGCAATCGGACGGGCGTTACTTACTAACCCGCGCTTACTGATCATGGACGAACCCTCGGAGGGCTTGTCGCCCATAGTAGTGGATAAACTTGTGGCTACACTTCAATCGGTGCTCGCTGAGGGGACCGCGCTGCTGCTGATCGAACAGAACCTCTCCGTCGCCGCTGCAGTGTCAGAGCGACTGGCTGTAATGGTTGTTGGGCGGATTGCGTTGGAGACGAGTGCACGTGAGCTGCTGGCAGATAAAGACACACAGCAGAGGTTTCTCGGTATCGGAGCTGTGGAAAGATTCGAGTCCATCGGATCATCGGATATGGAGCATCCCGTTTGAAATGGAAAAGACCAACCTTGACTGCCACATGACGGCTGAAGAGCAGAGTTAGGTCTGAGTGAAAATCTATTTGTCGAAACAGGCCATTTATGGTCTTCCGACCCTACTGAAGGACCATGTGGCTCTTGGAAACGAAGAATACATTCTCTTCCCCGTGGCACCCAATGCCCAATGAAGTCTAGTCTATCTGATAGCATCTCCGAAAAATAATCCGGAACATTTCATTATTTAACCAGCTAAAGTGTCGTTCCATTTTATATTGGAGGGGTTGAAAAAAATAGCCCATATTTTGTGGTTGATGCGGATTAACCGCCTTGACAAGGGACGGGGGTTTAGATAAATTTATAGTTAATACGAAATTGAAGGAGCTGACCATGGGAAATAAACCCTATGTTCTCTGGTTTGATGAAATCGGGCTAAGTGATCTTCCCCTCGTGGGTGGAAAGAATGCCTCGCTGGGAGAGATGAGGCGCGAGTTGACCAGACTCGGCGTCAATGTTCCGAATGGGTTTGCCGTAACGGTCAATGCCTATCATGATTTTTTAGACGAGGGAACGGTACAGGAATGGCAATATATTATGAAGAAACCCGGAGTCCGAGAGAACATTCGGGATATTCTGGCTGACCTCGATGTGGAAGATGTGGAAAACCTCTCGGAGAGAGGGAGCAGGATCCGGCGCCTTATCTACAGTCTTGAGTTTCCCAGAGGGGTTGTTGAGGAGGTCATTAAAGCCTACCGGAAGTTGTGCAAAGAATATGGAGAAGATACGGATGTGGCGGTCCGAAGCAGCGCGACTGCCGAGGATTTGCCCACTGCCAGTTTTGCAGGGCAACAGGAGACGTATCTCAATATCCGCGGGGAATATGCCCTGATACAGGCCTGTAAACGATGTTTTGCCTCCCTCTTCACCAACCGGGCCATATCCTACAGAACCCACCGGGGATTTGACCACTTTCAGGTTGCCCTTTCCATCGGAGTACAGAAGATGGTGCGGTCCGACAAAGCCTGCTCCGGAGTGATGTTTACCATTGACACCGAATCGGGGTTTCCCCATGTGGTCTATATCACCGGCTCCTATGGACTGGGAGAAAATATTGTTCAGGGTGTTATCAATCCCGATGAGTTCTATGTCTTCAAACCCCGTCTCTCTCAGAATTATAAACCCATCATTCAGAAGGCCCTTGGGACCAAGGAGATCAAGATGGTCTATGCCATGGAGGGCGAGGGTTCGACCAAGAATATCCCGTCCTCGTTGCAGGAGAGGTCGAGTTTTATTCTCGACGAAGAAGAGATTATCCGGCTTGCCCAGTGGGGTGTGATCATTGAGGACCATTATTCAAAGAAAGCGGGCAGCTACACGCCTATGGATATTGAATGGGCCAAGGACGGCATGACACAACAACTCTTCATCCTGCAGGCAAGGCCAGAGACCGTCAAATCCCAAAGAAACATGAATGTCCTGGAGACCTACGTATTGAAGGATAGGGGAAGAGTTTTGGCGCAGGGAAGAAGCGTTGGAGAGAAGATCGGCGCAGGCCCGGTTCATGTGCTCTCGAGCGTCAAGGAAATTGATCAGTTTAAAAAGGGAGAGATCCTGGTAACCCAGATGACCGATCCGGATTGGGAACCGGTCATGAAGACCGCTTCAGGGATTGTTACCGACCGGGGAGGACGGACCTGCCATGCGGCCATCATCAGCAGGGAGTTGGGCATTCCCTGTGTGGTTGGGACCTGCAACGGGAGCGAGGTCCTTGGAGATTACCGGAGCGCCACAGTCTGCTGCTCCGAAGGGGAGACCGGGCTGGTTTATGAAGGGATCCTTGACTATGAAGTGAAACGCTTCGACATGGCACATCTGGAGAAACCCAAGACCCAGATCATGATGAATGTAGGAGATCCGGATAATGCTTTTCATCTCTCCTTCATTCCCAACGATGGCGTGGGCCTGGCGAGGCTGGAATTCATCATCAACAACGTGATCCGGATCCATCCCATGGCTCTCGTCCATTTTGATTCACTGAGGGATGATCATGTGAGAAAAGAAATCGAGCAGTTGACCGTCGGCTATGAAGATAAAAAGGTTTATTTTATCGACCGGCTGTCACAGGGGGTGGCTAAAATCGCATCGGCTTTTTATCCCAGGGATGTGATCGTCCGGATGAGCGATTTTAAGACGAACGAGTATGCCAACCTCATCGGAGGGAGCCAGTTCGAGCCTGTGGAAGACAATCCCATGATCGGTTACCGTGGAGCCTCACGCTATTATGATGAGGAGTACCAGGAGGGATTCGAGCTCGAATGTTTGGCAATGAAGAAGGTCAGAGATGAGATGGGGCTGACCAATGTAAAGTTGATGATCCCGTTCTGCAGGACAGTGGAAGAGGGCAGGCTGGTCGTTGCGGAGATGAGAAAGTACGGTTTGATCCAGGGACGGAATGGCCTCGAGATCTATATGATGTGTGAAGTCCCGAGCAACGTGATCATGGCGGATGAGTTCAGCGAGATCTTCGACGGATTTTCGATTGGCTCGAACGATCTAACTCAGCTCGTTCTGGGATTGGACCGCGATTCGGAGAAGATTGCGCGTATCTTTGACGAGAGAGATCCTGCAGTCAAGAAAATGGTCCAGTGGGTCATCGAAAAAGCGAAGAAGAATGGGAGAAAGATCGGCATCTGCGGCCAAGCCCCGAGCGATTATCCTGAGTTTGCGGAATTTTTGGTCCGGTGCGGGATCGATAGCATCTCCCTCAACCCGGATACAGTCATCAAAACCACCGAGAGAATCCTGCAGGTCGAGAAAGAACTGGGAATACCAAGGAGAAAAGAGACCGAGAGGGATAAGTTAGCTGCAAGTTAATGGTTATTCGAATGTAACGAATGACAGCTAATTACACGAATAGGTTTTATTCGGGAAATTCGATTCCATTCGATTAATTCGTGTTTTTTCCAAATGAAGATCCTCCTTCACATCTGCTGCGCCAACTGCGCCATTTCTCCAATAGAAAAAATTAGAGCGGAAGGGAATGAAGTCGTTGGCTATTTTTTTAATCCCAATATTCACCCGTACCAGGAATATCAAAAAAGACTGGACACTCTGAAGCAATATTCGGAAAAGACGGGACTATCAGTCATTTACCGGGATGAATATCTCCTGGAAGAGTTTTTAAGAAACGTATCCCATCGCGAAAAGGAAAGGTGCCAGTACTGCTACTCCCTACGTCTTGAAGCAACAGCTCAGGAAGCCAAGAACCAAGGTTTCGATGCTTTTTCAACCACCCTTCTTGAAAGTGGACATCAAAATCATGCTCTGATCAAAGAGACTGGAGAACGAATGGGCAAAGAAGTAGGAATCCCATTTTATTATGAAGATTTCAGACAGGGGTGGAGAAGAGGCGTGGAAGTATCAAAAGCGATGAGACTCTACCGCCAGCAATACTGCGGATGTATCTACAGTGAAAAAGAAAGGTTTTTGAAAGAAAGTAAAGAAAGTAAAATGTCAAATGACAAAGTTCAAAGTTCAAAGGAAATCCAAACTCCAAATGTCAAGGCTAAAGATTCAAATAAAACACAAAACTCAGATGCTGAAGTCCATGGTTCAAAGGAAATCCAAACTCCAAATGGGAAAATATACGACTTAGAAGAAAGAACTGGCAGATTTGGTGAAATGATTATTGAGTTTGTGAAAACTCTTGAGAGGAACGAAGTTAACGGGCGACTTATCGGTCAGTTGGTAGACGCCGGCACGAGTGTTGGCGCAAATTATATGGAGGCAGATGGAGCAGAATCTAAGAAAGACTTCAAGCATAAGATTGCAATTTGTAAAAAAGAGGCGAAAGAGTCGAAACACTGGCTAAGGATGATTCGAAAGGCAAATCCTCAAAAAGCAGCAGAGTGTCAAAAACTCTGGCAAGAGGCTCACGAACTGACGCTAATTTTTTCTTCAATTATTCTGGGTAAGAAAGGTTGAAGCTCCTTCATTCAGGATTTGGAATTGATTTGGATTTTGAGTTTTGAAATTTGAAATTATTTTAAGGGGTTTTTGACATTCCTTTGAACTTTGGGTTTTGACATTTAGAATTAGGAGAGGTTTTAATAGTGGGCGCTTTAGGTAAGCTTCTTATTCTATTCGGTGTGTTTATTGTTTTAATGGGACTGCTTCTGATGGCAGGTGATAAAATCCCCTGGATCGGAAAGCTCCCCGGAGATATCCTTGTTAAAAAGGAGAGGTTCACTTTCTACTTTCCCCTCACCACCTCCATTCTCATCAGCATCCTCTTAACGTTGTTATTTACGCTGTTTCGCAAGTAAGTGGAGCCAGGTCTCAACAACGCACATAAGGGATTAAACTTGTTGAAAATCAATTCCCCAAGAGACAATCTTCCAGTCCCTCAAATTCCAATGTCCGGGAGTAGTTCTTTATTCCATTTTTTATTTTCTATAAGCACTGCACAGATTTATTGACAATGTCTATTAATTGTGATAGTTTCCAATTATGATTAGATGGGATGCAGAGAAGGATCGATGGCTGAGAAAAACTCGGGGCATCTCATTCCAGGAGATCGCAGATCGAATCCTAAACGAGGGTTATATAGATATTCTTGAACATCCTGTGCACGCTGGCCAGGAGGTTTTTGTATTAAGGGTGAAGAATTACATATGGGCAGTACCTTTTGTGATAGAGGAAGATAACTCTATTTTCTTGAAAACGGCTTATCCAAGTCGAAAGCTTTTCAAGCGCTATGGAGGCTCAGATGAAAAAACCAATTAAACTTGATGCATTCGAGAAAGGGATAGAGGCTCATATTGATCAATCTGTTCCTATCTCTGGCGAAAAGCGTCGTCGCATTGAGGCTATATTAGAAAGGAGCCGGAAGACTAAGAACATTAATATTCGAATCAGCGAGGATGATCTCACCCGGCTAAAACAGAAAGCGGAAGAAGAGGGGATGCCCTATCAAACCCTCATATCGAGTGTACTCCACAAGTATATTGCTGAACGGCTTGTCGATGAAAAGGAAATACTTAAATCGCTTCGACTCTTGGAAATGGGTTAAAAACATTTTCTTGGTTAGTTTATGTAAATATCGGATATAAGATAACCTATTTTTTCTAACCATAAAGTTTCCTTAGCAACCAGGCCATTCTTTGGCCGAGGCTTTTGACCATCTGTAGGCCTTCCTCATCTTTTTCAACCTCTCCCTTATCCCGTCCGACACCCACTGCCCGGCCTGCGATGAATATCTCCTGGCTGAGAAGGAAGTGATTCATCGAATCAATGGTATGCATGGCTCCGGACCGGCGAAAGGCAACCACCGCAGCTCCCACCTTATTCCGGTACAGAACTCCGTATTCAAATCAGGGGGCGTTGGTTCTAAAGCAAGATATTTATCTTAGAAAAAGTATGAAAAGGTTACGAATCTGTTGACTTACAATAATGTGTTTTAGAACCAACGTCCCCTATAGTCTTTCACGAGAACAGGTTATCACAGCCCACAAATAGAAGCATGCAAAATACCAATAATGGACCTATTTTCCAGAAGGCTTTTCTCTTGACCATTGAAGTGCAGTCCTTTATTATGGAAATATTAAGCGCTCCTATCGGAGGAAGCTGTTGTCTTTGAACTGAATCAGATAACGTTCTGCAGCCCTTCTTAATCTATTAACAGTCTCATAATAGAATAGACATTCTTTGGCATGGACTTAAAGGGTTCGATCAATTTAATAACTCCCCCTCCCCCCTCTCGGTTTCGAGTGGCAACGATTTAATTTAAGAGAGGGTATATTCCTCCCCTTAAAATAAGGGGAGGCTAGGTGGGGTTATGAGTCTTTGAGTCTTTGGTTTCCCATGTATAGACTATTTTGAGACGCTTAATAATTATCTGAGTTTCCTATTCAAAAAACATTCCCTCCGTCATTCTCAAAACTACCTATTTCCGGCCTTCTTTCCCTCTATCTTTTTCGCCTTCCCTACCTTTATGTTCTTTTCTCCACTGCTCATGCCTCTGAACCTCAGGCCTCTGGTGGTATTCCTGTTGTCTCCGATGTCTTAATTCCTGTCTCTCGCGTTCTTTGGGTCGGTCTCGATAGTCCTGAACACCCCATGTTTTTTTCCTTTCCCAATGTCGACTGTCATGCCAACCTTTCCAGTTTTGTTTGAGCCTTTGATCAGGAATCCGTTCATAATTCCATCGATGTCCGTGCCAATGACGATCTCTGTAGAATCCTCTCCAACCTGGGTCTACATCAAAATAAAATCTTGGAACAGCGTCATAATATATCCAGCCTCGGTCATAATAACGTGAGCGATACCAACGACCATCCCATGGACGCCACCACCAGCCATCCCAGAAAAAAAGGTCTACATCTATGTCTGGAGCAACATAAACAGTGGTCGTATTAGGGAGTACTATCACTGCTGGTGGTGCGGGAAATATTATGGGTGGCGGCAGAGGAATCCCAATGCGGATATCGATAGCTGCCATTGTCGGGATAGAAAAGACAATGACTATCGTTAAAACCATTGTTCCCCAAAGTAATCTTTTCATTGGTTGCCTCCTATTCAGACTTTATGACTTTTAATTTTAGTCAAAAAATGGCACCCTGTCTAATAAATTCTTAAAAACGAATCTGCTTTGGTCCTCCCGTCACACTTATAACACTTTTGACGTACTATTTGGACTCTTTATTCAACTTCCACTGCAGATGTTTTCACAGATATTGGGTGAGTGCCATCAGTTCTTTGCCCTTATTAAAACCCATGATTGAACTTTAAGGACCGACACACCCTTCACTGTGAGATGATCATAAAAGTCGTGCTTTCAATTTGTGGAATATCCCCCATTGTCCCCATTTGATTCGATTTAATTTCACGAAATGGGTGACTATCGTAAGTGCTCTTTTTTCTTGACAAAAATTTTGTTTATTGTTTAAATCCCATCCACATTCAGCTCGTCAATTCTGCCTTAAACCGACAAAACCAAACCACGAGGAATCGTTGGTGGCCGCCAACACCTAATAAGGACGGGCGAGGACAACAATGGGTCCTATCATCAAAAAAAGCCGGGTTACCGAAAAAGGGTACCGGCTTTTTTTATTAGGTTGAACATTTTCGCAAAAAGATGAGATAAAAGGGGAGTTTGCCTTTTATATTCGGTTCATAAGAAGGGGGGGACCCATGCGAATAGTTCAAATCCCCCTTTCGAATCCTTATTATCCTATCCATATCATTATTTCATCCCTAATCTTTTTAATAAAGAAGGAATGGAGTATTTCACTATCGGAAACAATTAAATCGCCAGATTAACAGGGAGGTCAAGGAAAAATGAAGGCAATAAATAGAACCGTTCTATTTTGTTTAATATTCTTAATTTTATTTATGTTAATTCAATTTTTTGAATTTAGGGTAGCCAATGCTGGGTTATTTGGAACTTCAATTCCAAAAGGAAAAGAGATCAAAGACCCTTATCTCGAAAAACTGTTTGTACCGGAGTTTCCATATGAGAGCATAAACATTGTTGATACGGAGGAGGGGAAGAGGTACCTGATCATTAAAGCAAAGGAGAAGGTTACAGAAAAAAAACGAATTGACTATGAGAAAAACACATTACGGAGCAGGGGAATCGTCGTTTATCGATCGGGGAGTCCTAGGACAGATACGCTTTTGATCTCAGAGATGAGACTTTATCGGGTGGTTTCTGAGGTGCCTTATGTAGTCGAATATTCTGAGGTCGTAGGTAAACAATTGGAAGGAAAGTATGATGTTGAAAGTGTCGTGAGGGACGAAAAAAACTATTTAATCATTCTGATCAACAAAGAATTTGGAAAAGTATTTAAGAAAATAGAGATCTATCCAGATAAAGAAACGAAATGCCCAGATCCACCTTTCGTCGGAAAGTATCCGAATTCAAAAAGCATCTCGTGCACAGGGGGGGACAAAGGAGTTTTGTTCATATATGTGACAAAGGATAAAGGACAAGAAATTTACGACTATTATAAAAATAGGCTAAAAGCACATTATATAAAAGTAGGATTCAATTTTCCTGAGGAATCGTGGAAGTCTTTTGGAGCCGTTAACAATTTGGGAATGCAGATTAAACCAATTGAAATCGCTAGTGTTGGATTATTTTTAGATCATCTTAAAAAAGATACTCCAATAGCAGTCAGTCCCCCACTCACTGGTGTTATATTTCAAATTGTTATTTACAACATCGGTTTATCCCCAAGCATTAGGGAAATTTCAATGATAACAATATCTTACTCTACAGACCCTACAAGCATAAAACAAAATATTGAGCGGATGAATAAATTGTTTCCAGAGAAGGTGAAATAATGAGAATAAAACTTTTTGGCATATTTATTTTATTTTTTACTTTAGTTAATTTCTCTGCATACAAAGCAATGGCATGGGGTCCTGTAACCCACATGACTATATTAGATAACATACTGAAGGACTCACGGTTAAATCATGATATTAAGAAGATTCTTCAGGAAAACATAAAATATGCCAGAGGCGGAGTTACAGGGCCTGATATGTTCTATTTTAATGAAAAACGTTATTCAGATATAGCGCATTATTGCTCTCCGGCAGATTTGGCTAAGAAAATGCTGGAAATGGCTAAAAAAGAAGGAGATCCCAAGAAGATTGCATTTGCTTATGGTTGGATGATTCATGTTGCCACTGATCCAATTGGGCATAAATGGGTAAACAGCTTAGCGGGAGGTGAGTATGACCCAAATAATTCCACAATTAAGAAAAACCATAGTCATATCGAACAGAGTATAGACAAGAGGAATTATATTGATCATGCCAGAGAGTTGACTGATCCGATAACCGGCGAAGTATTTGGTTATTATTATAATATGGATATCGATTCCCCAGATATTTTTGTCTCTAGAGCATTCTTAAATAATTTTAATTGCTCTGCTAATGTTCCACCTCCATATATGGGAGAAGATGCTGAAAACGTCTCACAATTTATCTACCATCTATATCCTACATGGATAATGCGAAAAGATGAAAATGAATTTAATACAGTTGAGTATCAGGAGTTTTACCGTAATTCTGTTACAACAGCAATTGATGCACTCAATTCCTCTGGTAGAAACTTAATAAATTGGGATTTGGATTCTGGAGAAGCTCCAAATATAAAGGATATAAATAATAATAATATACCTAATCCTCAATATAAAGGTGATATAAAATGCAAGGATCGTGGAAAACTAAAGAATTGTGGGCCAGTTACTAGGGTAGTACCGGGGGGAGACCATCCAGATGATACTATATCAGTAGGAAGTGGTATGACAGAATCTGAGATAGTGCTGCTTGATCCTCTTTATCGGCTTGCTCCTAAGAAAGATAAGAGGTGGATTTTATGGTTGAACGACATACAGAATGCCAATGTTGAATATAACAGTTTACCAACAGATGCTACTGCCGAATTAAGAAAAGAAAAATTGGATAAAATGTCATTGCTTGCTAGTCGACTGAATGATCCTTTTGATCTGCGTGAATTCTCCATAAATAACCCCCAAATCTTTGAGGAGATTCAAGAAACCCCAGATGTGATCGTGTTAGAGAATGGATATTATGAGGAAATGGCAACTCTCATAAATAAAAATCAAGAACCAGTAAAAACAATCTCAGTAGGATATTCTCCATCGATAGTCAAAAATCACCCCGTATTAGTAATTCCTTCTGGGGGACTTTATGGGATGGAGAATTCGGAATTCTTTAAGGCCTCTTTAGATGAATATGTCAAACAAGGGGGGACACTGATTGTTTTTGCTCAACAACACGGGTATGAGTTTTCAGTTCTCCCCGTTCCGCAGGAAGACGATGGTTCCTACAAGACAATAGGCGGATATGGTTGGTCCGAGGACCAGAGCTGTTTTGTCAATGCGGCATATATTGAAGCCTGGCACCCGATATTAGCTGGACAGGCCAAAAGTACGCCTGCCCTTCACCTTGACGGTTACTTTACAACCTATCCGAGCAATTCAACTGTTCTATTGCGGAGGACGGCCAACGGACAACCTGCTTTGTTGCTGTATGAATATGGTCGGGGGCAGGTCATCATAACCTCGTTGTATTCGGATTTTGCCTTCAAACAAAAACAGACATCTTCTGAAGAAATGGCTCTTATAAGAGATATGATCAGTTGGGCCAAATCTCCTGCGGATCTTCCAGAAATTAGACCAGGAGAGACTGTGACGGTTTCGGTGGAAGTTAAAAATATTACAACCAAAGACGCGGTATCGGTAAAACTTCTCATCTCCAATTCAGACAGAACAACCGTGCTCTCTGAACAGAGCCTAAGCATCCCAATCCCAGCAGGGCAATCAGTGATGATTCCGGTGACCTTTAACTCATCAAGCACCTCCACCTTGGGGATTTATCATATTGATTATGTCCTTTACGATTCCTCAGGAATTATCATTCAGCCACAGGCAGAAACCGATTCTGGGCGTTTTGTGCTGAGCAATCCACCACCGAACGAATACAAACCCCAAGATCTCCTGTATTCTATCAATACTTCAAGAGAAGAATTCATGGTTGATCAGCCGGTTTCCTTTACAGTCACTATTTGGAATAACTCCAGCTATGATAAAAAATTGAAATTATATTGGGACCTATCACATTTAACGGCTGCATACTTGGATGAAGTAACCGTTACAGCCCGTGGAACTCTGATCAAGAATTATAGCGTAAATATACCCCGATATGGCGCCTCTGTCAGATTGTGGATGCACTTTTTCGAAGAAAATGGAACAGCGGTCAGAAAACAGACCTTTGTAAATGTATATGGTGAGAGCTGGCCTTACGTAGGATCCTGCAGTAAAGGAATTGCCATTATCTACCCATCGGTTGATGTGACTATTAATACAAATAGACCATACTACGCTAAAGGTGAAACGATTGATATTAGCGCCTCTTTTAGAAATCAAATCAACATCTCTTGGCAAACCAATGCAAAAATTACCGTTACTGATCCCCAAGGGATAAAAGTTTTTGAGGAATCAAGAGCAGTATTCCTTTCACCCAATGGGACTGCAATCATTAACAGCAATTATATTCTGCCACTAACCTCACCGATTGGTACCTACACAGTGAAATTAGAAGCGCTGTACCAAGGGAACATTGAAAAACTTGTCTTGTCATCTTCAACAAAATTTGAACTCCCTCAAAGCCAAGTTTCAATTACACCGAATCTTCCTCCAGCATTTAGAGCCGGCATCAATACAATACCGTTTATTATTACGAATACAGGCAATGTAGGAGTATCATCAGGGACCATTGATCTAAACCTCAAAGACCCTGACGGGAATATCGTCTATTTTGAAAGCCAGCCTTTTAGCATTGGAGTCGGAGAGAGTATAACATTGGATATTCCAATCTTCTTTCCTCCACTTAAATTGGGAAACTATATGCTCGCCTACAGTAAATCAGATGAAACAAGGACGGGTAATCCAGTATATCTTAACTTAGGTAATTCTGTCGCTATTTCCTCTGCTTTTGACAGGCTTTCCTACAGCGTGAGAGAAACTGCAGATTTAAAAGTCGACCTAACGAATGCAGGCAAATTCGATCTGGAAAACATCTCGGTAATCGTATCAGTCCCAAATGCCAATTATACTGGTACGAAAAGCACTACTCTAAGATTGAACCCTAACGTTGCATCTTTAGATTTTTTCATTCCCATTCCGGAAACAATGACAGCAGGCCAACATGATGCAATTGTAACGGTGGTACTTCCTTCAGGGGCCAGCATTGATAAAAGTCTAAAAATTAATATCCCAGATTCAATGCTGTTGGTCAAATATCAAGGGGGTACAGCCATCAAACCGGGCGATTTAATTAACCTGAGCATAGAAAACAGCGGAGGCGTGGATACCTTTTATATAGCGGATCAAATATCCTTAATAGATACTCAAGGGGTGGTTGTTTATCAGGGAAATGTTTCAGACAACATATTATCTGGAGAGAAGAAGTCCCTTGTAACTATTCAGATTCCTTCCCAGATTGCCGTGGGAACTGTTTTATTAATTGTTCAGGTTAAGGATAGTGATCAAGTGATAAAGGCTAATTTTCGAAAACTTATTCAGATTGAGGGACTCCATGCGACTTTGGAAGTTAAAACGGATAAAGAGGCTTATCTAAAAACAGAATTAGTCACAGGGATGTCTAAAATTATGAATGGTCAGCTTGGGATCGAAGATGGAATTTTAAATATTGTCGTGAATAGATTTAAAAACCAAACAGCCGGACAGTTTGTTCATTTTCTCCCTAGGAAAGGATGGGGATCCTTTAGATATCCTTCTGGAGTAGCGATAGGCCCCGATGGGTCTATGTATGTAGTCGATTCTTATAATAACCGGGTTCAGAAATATGACGTGAACGGGAATTTTGTAATCATGTGGGGAAATGAAGGAGTAGGGGATGGTGAATTTGATGGTCCCGCTGAAATCGGGGTGGGACCTGATGGATCTGTGTATGTTGCGGATACCTATAACCATCGAATTCAGAAATTTGATAGCAATGGAAACTTTGTGACAAAGTGGGGAATTCAAGGCGCCAATAATGGACAGTTTCGATTTCCTGAGGGCATCGCAGTAGATAAGAGTGGTGATGTGTACGTGGTTGACAGCTCTAACCATCGTATCCAAAAGTTTGATACGGATGGAAACTTCTTAATGAAATGGGGGGATGGAGGCAGTGGCGAGGGACAATTTTACTATCCTGAAAGCATTACTTTGGGAATAGATGGCTCAATTTATATAGCGGATACTTATAACCATCGTATTCAGAAATTCGATAGAAATGGAACTTATATAACGAAGTGGGGGAGTTTTTGTCCGATTGATCCTGATTGGGATGGCGTGCCTGAAAATTCATGTAACGATGGACAGTTTGCTTGGCCCGGCGGGATTACCGTAGGTCCTGATGGATCAGTTTATGTGACAGATAGGGGAAATGATCGAATCCAGAGATTTGATGGCAATGGAACATTTATCACAAAATGGGGAACCACGGGGAGCGGTATCGGAGAGATGGACTCTCCAATTGGAATTGATGCAAGTTTGGATGGGTCCGTTTATGTGGTAGACGGATGGAATAACCGTGTCCAGAAGTTCGACGGCAATGGAAATTTTATTATGGATTGGTCAACTTATGGGAGTAATGATGGACAATTCAAAAGGCCTGTAGGAATAGCAATAAGCCCTGGAGGATCTATTTACGTTGCTGATACTGAGAATTATCGTATTCAAACATTTGATAAGAATGGAAACTTTATCAAAAAATGGGACAGTTATAATGGGAACATGATTTTCCCTGACTGGATAGCTTCAGCTTCGGACGGCTCAATCTATCTTACCGATTTCTCACAAGTCCTCAAGTTCGATAATAATGGGAATTTTATTACGGCATGGGGAAGTTATGGTACCGGAAATGGGCAATTCGAGGGTGCTTATGGAGTTGCTGTGGGACCTGATGATTCAGTGTACGTTACAGAGGCAAGGTGGTTAGAAGCGAGCGCCCGGGTTCAGAAATTTGATAAAAATGGCCTTTTTATCACTCAATGGGAATTTGATTATAGCATGGGGGAAGATTATATCCCCCCACTCATTGCCGTGGGACCAGATGGCTCCGTATTTATCGTTGCCACCTTTTTCCATGAAATTCAAAAATATGATCAATATGGAAATATTATCATGAAGTGGGGAAATTACGGGGACGGTGATGGACAGTTTATTTTTCCAACAGGTATTGCCGTTGGTAGAGATGGTTTTGTTTATGTGGTAGATACAGGGAATCATCGTATTCAGAAGTTTGACAGCGATGGAATATTTATTACTAAGTGGGGTCATTTAGGCAGTGGATCGGGAGAATTTTTCAGGCCACAAGGAATAGCAGTTGGTTCAGATGGAACTCTATATGTAGCGGATACAGAAAATGGCCGGATCCAAAGAATACCAGTTGAAGGCGCTGTGGTTCAAAAGATCTTTGAAACATCCTATCCCATCAATCAACTGGCCAACACTACTCAGGACTTTTCAACAGAGATAGGGCTATTAAACGCCACCGGCAAATTCTCGCTGGAAGCCACACTAACGAATAATCTTGGACAAACCCTATCCAAGTCTGTATATCCTTTCTACGTCTTCGAAGGGGATACTGTTCTTAAGTTGAGAACGGACAGGGTTTTCTATAGACCAGGGGAGATGGTGACCATCACTGGCCAGGTTGAACACCATGCGCCTGTGGAAGCCTCGGGATTGACTTTTTCCTTGCTAACTAAAAATTCCCCACCGCTTTATACCGAGACCTTTAATATTCCTGCTGGGGGAAGTTACCCATTTGTTGTAACGACAATGGCTGGAGTTGAAGGAACAATGACATTAACAGGAAGAGTCAGCCAGAATAATGCTCTGCTGGTGGAAATTTCAGATCAGTATGAAGTGGCTAACCCGAGTCTTTCTGTATCCGTGACCACTCCCGATTTGGCTGGAGATGAGACATTTATTCTCAGCGTAGAAGTAAATAATATTGGGAAGGTTGATGCAACCGTTCAGTTAGGGATCAATGCTCCGGGGTTTAGCGACTTACAAAGTTTAACCACCTTTCCGGGAGAAACTAAGGTTGTTCAATTCTCACAACAGATCTCAGAAAATGTAACCTATGTGTTTACCTTCACAGGGGATTTAACACAAACCATAACTCGAACAGTTTCTTATGGTCTTGGAGTTTTAATCTCCATGAATCCATTCCCTGTTTACCCTGGGGGAAATATAACTGTTCCAGTAATCGTCACCAATACCGGACAATTGGCAGAGAACGTTCAGATCGATTTTGAATTAAATCCAGGGAATCTAAGGCGGTCAAAAACCTATTTATTACCCATGGGAGAAAATATAACAGACAACTTATATTTTGAACTTGCAGAAGGTGATTTTTTGATAACAGCAATGAGTCAATCACCCCCTGCGAGTGCTCAAGTCAATTTCTCTGTAAAAAAGGAGAAGAACGTAGAAATCGATGTTTCAACTTCCACGCCGATGGATGGATTTATTCCAGTCAATGTCAGTCTGATTAACACCGGCTATGGCAATATCGATGGACATGTGCAACTGTCAGTATTACCCTTAGGAGGTGTGGGGCAGGCAGTTTGGAGTGCTGAATTGCCTATTGTCCAACTCTTACCCCAATCTTCGGGACAATTTACTTTCAACATCCATCCCTCGTCGCTTGGTCCGGGGAATTATATTATAAAGCTTGACCTTCTCGACAATGGAGGCCAGCTAATCGGTACACGGAGTTTACCCTATGCTGTTCGAGCTCCAGTTATCCGAATCGTTCAACTACCGGGTTACCAGACTTTCTCTCCTGGGCAAGAGGCCGTATTCACATTCAGGGTCAAGAACACTGGTAATCAAGAGGGCTCCTTTCGTCTGACCTTTAAAAGCTATGACTTGATTGCCTCTACTAAGCAGGAGTGGCTAAAAGGTAACGAGGAGACATCCATTACCTTCAATGTTCTCCTGCCATCAGACCTGGAGGAGAAGGACTATTTCGCAGATTATGAGTTAACGAGCCCGGTGGAAGGTTTAATATCCAAAGGACAAGTTAAATACCACCTCGCCGGAATCAATCTGAGCGTCAATGCTTCTCTGAACAAACTCTATTACACTGATGGAGAGACAGCCCGTCTGACTGTCAACCTCCAGACCTTGAATCTCTCTCCTCAAAATCTCTCCACCAGAGTGCATTATGCTGGATATGAATCCCAGCAGACATTTACTTTGAGTGGCAGCCAGGTCCTGATATTTGATCTTCCTTTGCCCAGGATAACCGGAGAGAAACTTTTTTATGGTATCTATCATGAGGGAGGACGCTCAATCCATTTGAACTCCCTTTACGTCCATAAAGCAGGGGATATCATTACCATCACCACAGATAAACAAGTCTATAATCCTGGGGAGATAGTATCCGTTTCCGTGTCAGGGAATGCAAGTGGCAATATGACCTTGTCTGGACCGGGAGGATATTCGGAAAGTTTTGGTTATACGGGTTTGGTCACAAAGTCCTTCAATCTACCTTCTACCATGGTTGCTGGCACTTATTTTATCAATGCCGTCCTTGAAGCCTCTAATCCTGGAACGATTACCATCTCTCATCCTTTTGATATTGCAGGGATTCAGGTAAAAGTCCTTGAATGTCAAAACGACAAAGGTAAATATGCCGCATCAGATACGATCATCACAAACCTTACTGTATCAAGCAACACGACCTTACAAGCGGTTCTAAAGTTCTGGGTTGTTAATCCAATAGGAGAAAACGTAAGTGCAGGGGAACAGAACATTCCTCTCTCATCATCTGAGAACTTAATTACCACTTATACATCAGCCCTCAGCACTTCCGTGTCCGGAATTCACCGCCTTGTCTATGGGATCTATGGTCCTGAAGACATGCTGCTCTGCTCGGGAAGTGAAGCCTTTGACGTGGGGGATGCAGTCCTTATGGGTCTGGCTACCGATAAAAGAGATTATCCAATAAATACCGACCCAGTGACGATAGAAGCAAAGATCTATGGGTCGGTTAATGCCGATCTCCAACTTGAACTTGATGGAACGATAGTAGAATTAAGGAACTTCTCGGTTAATGGGTTCACAACCTACACCACTCAACTTCAAAACATCACACCCGGTCCTCATACAATTAAGGGGACATTGGTAGCCGGAGGCTTGCAAAGCACAAAAGAAACAAGTTTTACCTATGCCTTGGCTTACGTGCCCAAGCCTCAAATCTCAGCTTTACCCGGATCTCTTGACTTCGGTAATCTCAATATTGGCAGTACATTCACTCAAGCCATTACCCTTTCCAGCACAGGTAATGCAGATTTAGCAATAGGGATGATCGCATTATCGGGGATGGACCGGGGAGAATTCAGCATTTATAACGACACCTGTTCCAGCAAAACTATTTCACCATCGGGTTCATGCACAATTGATGTCTTGTTCGCCCCTAACTCGTTGGGGACAAAGAACGTATCTCTCTCCATTCCTTCCAATGCCATTGACAGGCCCACTCTCCATATCCCGCTGGGAGGGATAGGAGTAGCAACTCTGAATATCTCAATCAATCCAACCGACAGTGGAAGGGTTACAGGTAAAGGAATTGACTGCCCTGGAAAATGTTCGGAGAGCTTCTCTGAGTCAGCGGCATCGATCCAACTCAGTGCAGTCCCAATGGAGGGGTACCAGTTTGTAAATTGGGCTGGGGGCATCAATAGCCCAGATAATCCCATTACCATAACAATGGATGGCCATAAGAATGTGGCTGCCAACTTTGCCATTAATATCTATACGATCACTTCCACAGCAAGCCCGGGCGGTATCATTTCTCCGTCAGGTTCCGTTGCAGTCAACCATGGGATAAGCCACACCTTCTTGATCCTACCCAATGTAGGCTATTATGTCGCTGATGTGAAAGTAGATGGAGTCTCAGTTGGCGCAGCGACGGTTTACACATTTAATAATATAACAACTAATCATACCATAGAAGCCTTCTTTGTAATCAACCAGTACACCCTTACTGCCACTGCCGGAGAAAATGGAACCATCTTCCCCTTAGGGGCAATCACAGTGAACTACGGAGCAAGCCAAACTTTCACGATCACACCCAAATCAGACTACCATACTGCAGATGTAAAAGTAGATGGAATATCCATAGGTGTAGTGACAACTTTTACATTTGACAATATCACTTCCAATCATTCAATCGAAGTTACCTTCGAAGTTGCTAATCATCCTCCTGTGGCTGATGCAGGGCCGGATAAGAATGTGATAACCGCACAAATGGTGACCCTAAATGGAAGCGAAAGCTACGATCCGGAGGGTTGTTTGATTACCTTCCTCTGGACATTTGTAGAAATTCCAACGGAGAGCAATGTGACGGATGCGTCCTTTTCGGATGTTGCCAGTCCAAAACCGGAATTTATCCCGGATATCAACGGGACATATAGGATTAAACTGATTGTCAGCGATGGTGAGCTTCAAGATGAAGATGAAGTGGCCGTCTTTGCCTCACCTCCCAATGTGGCGCCCAATGCGAATGCAGGACCTGACCAGAACGTGTTGAAAGGGCAAAACGTTACCCTGGATGGTAGCAAGAGCAATGACCCTGACATGGGGCCACAGCCTCTTGCCCATCTCTGGGGCTTCGTGAGCCTTCCTGTTGGAAGTGGACTAAGCGACAGTGACATCATTGACAGGAATAGGGTAAAAGCAAGCTTCATCCCTGATGTGAATGGGTTCTACGTACTCAGGCTCATTGTAAGAGACGGGGAGCTTTCTTCGGAGGATACAGTTCAAATCACAGCGACGACTCCCAATGTTCCGCCCAATGCCAATGCAGGAAATGATATAAACATTAATCTTGGCGGGGAAGCTGTCCTTGATGCCTCAGCAAGCAATGATCCCGATCATGGTCCCGAGTCCCTTACTTACCTCTGGACATTTGTGAGTGTTCCTGCCGGAAGCCAACTGAACAACAACTCCATTTTAGGGGCCAATACAATATCTCCCTCATTTACACCCGATGTGGCAGGAGTCTATGTTTTACAGCTTATGGCATTTGATGGTAAAGATACAGATTTCGATAATGTGGCAGTGACAGTAATCATCCCCCAATTTCCGCCAGCCACCAATGCGATGCTTTCACCTTTGCCGAATGCGTTAGGTTGGAATAACAGTAATGTCACAGTGACCCTCAATGCAACGGATAACAGTGGATCAGGTATCAAAGAGATAACTTATTCGGCTTCTGGCGCTCAGTCCATTCCAAGCACTACCGTGGCTGGTTCTTCAGTTTCTGTTACCATCTCTGCTGAGGGGCAGACGACCGTCACTTTCTTTGCAAAAGACAATGCAGGAAATCTTGAAGCGCCAAAGATCGTTCTCATCAATCTTGATAAAACCGCTCCTGCCATTTCATGCCGGGCCAATCCGAACTTGCTATGGCCTCCAAATCACCGGATGGTGAGGGTAACGGTCGCTGTGGATATCAGTGATCAAGGTCCTGGACCAGCTGAGTTCCAACTGATGAGCGTGGTCAGCAACGAGCCGGACAATGGTCTTGGTGATGGCGATCAGCCTAATGACATCCAGGGTTGGGTGGTGGGAAGTCCGGGTGTTACCGGAAGACTGAGGGCCGAACGTTCCGGACAGGGCAGGGGGCGCATCTACACTCTAACCTACAGGGCCACAGATCAAGCAGGAAATCATTCTACCTGTACGACAACCGTTGTCGTTCCTCACGACATGAGAAAATAAGCAATGATGGGGTCTCAACAATGCACAATTTGGGAGGCCTAGGAGTGCAAAGTGAATTGATGAGGGAGGAAAATTAGAGAGCCTTCCTCATCTGAACAAATCTACCCTGATTCAAATCCTATTTCGTTTTATACGAGGTGTCGATAAAAGTGACCAAATCGAAGAAATAGTCCTTGAATCTGTCCCCTCGCTCTTGATCGATCTGGTTGACGAAAAAGTGCCCATTGTTAGTGTTATAATTTAACCCATCCGGTATGACGATGATCATCTTCTGCATCTGACCGGCTAAGATGAGCCCATCGAGCGCTGCTTTCATCCAGGAATTGGCCATCCCTTCAACGGACATGTTATAGCCCAGGAGGAGATAGAGGACAGGGTAATAATTCGTACTGCTTCTCGAATACCCGGGCGGGAGGTAGATCCCAAATTTCATCCTTCTATTTAAAGAGGGACTATTAAAGGTGGCGACTCCTATCTCGCTTGGATAACGATATAGTTCGTAAGGATCTGTCCCAAAGTCCCCTCCCAGGAAATGGTCTGAGGTAAAAGCAAACAGGGTCGTGAAACGGTTAGCGACCACAATCGCCCCTTCGACCCCCTGTTTCGCCTGTTCGAAGCTCCATCCGATATTTTCCTTATCGACCCCGACATGTCCACCCGGATACCTGACGTACCCCCTTTTTTCATTGAAGTGCGAGACATTGGGAAAATTTTCGGGAAAGCCATTTTCAACCCTAAATATGAGGCCCCTGCCGTTAAGGGTATCAACGAAATTGTCCGCGTGGATGCCAAACTGAAATTCATCTTCTGTGCCGGCATCGATATAGAGGTTAAGATTCTGAAGGGCTGTCAATGGAAGGGTTTCTACTCGGTTCAATGGATCTTCAGCGAAGTAATGATTATGATTTGGATTATAAGTGAATACCCCGTCATTTTCTCCATAGTCTCCCGTGTTCGGAACACCATCCAGGCCTGTATCGGAATAGGTTTCTCCTAACCCTGGTTCAAAAATTCCATTCAGATTGTTGTCTGTGAAAGGTTCCTGAAATTGTCTCAAGATGGGTTCTCCCCGGTTCCTCGTTTGATTTGCGTTGTCATCCCGGGCTAACAAAACCTCTACCCAGTCACCGGGACCAGGGTCTCCATAGGTGATCACCGGCAAGCTTCCATCCGGGTTAAGTCTATCTATAAAATTGTGGAGTGTTGTAGGGACCCTCGCATTCTGGGCATTAATTCCTGGAGGATAGTAGGTGGAGAGCGGATTGTAATAGACAGGGTTTCCAAAGCTGATGGTAAGGTCCTTGAGCATATCGATGAGGGTGTCTCGGTTGGGGTAGAGGTTTGGATTATCGTAATCTCCGAGCATATCGACTTCGATAAACTTAAGGAGGTAAGCCATATCGAGAGGTCCTCCGAGGGAAGCGATCGTATTAAAAAAGTCCGGGCGGCCCAGACCAATATTCATGGCTCCATAAGCCCCCATGGAAACGCCTCCGATCGCCCTGAATTCTGGGCTCCCCCTGCCTTTGGGGGGTTTCCACCACCCTGCATCGTAGGCACTGAAATTGCTCGTCCCATTAGCATTGGATGCCTTGACATAGTAATAATAAATCTTTACAGGCAAGGCGGTCGTGTCATCATATGTTGTCCCGGAGGTTGTCCCTAAGGCTGTTTTGGTTACCCATCGATTGGCGGCACGGTAGACTGTATAGGAAGTCGCCCCTGGAGATGCTGTCCAGGTGACCTCCACCTTGTCTATGTAAGTCCCATCACTGGCCTGAACATTCGTAGGGGGAGAAGGGATGCCATCTGTTGGAGAGGTTCCACGAGACCCTGTATCGTAGACGCTGAAATTGCTCGTCCCATTAGCATTGGCGGCTTTGACATAGTAATAATAAATAGTTCCAGCCAGGGCGGTCGTGTCATCATATGTTATGGCAGAGGTTGTCCCTAAGGTTGTTTTGGTCCCCCATCGATTGGCGGCACGGTAGACTGTATAGGAAGTCGCCCCTGGAGATGCTGTCCAGGTGACCTCCACCTTGTCTATGTAAGTCCCATCACTGGCCTGAACATTCGTCGGCGCAGAAGGTCTTCTAATAAGTTGTGCCTCCGCCTCCGTAACAAGATAGAACAAGCTCATCACGGCTAAAACTATGGCAGTTAATTTCTTCATCTTTAGCTCCTTTGAAAAAATTCCCTCCCACTTTCCTTTATCGAAGAGGAGAGCATCAGGTAAGATTTTCACTGTTCGCAGATCATTTACCCATGATACAACACATCTCAACGATTAGACGGAATAACGTTATAAAATATTCATATCATCAAAAAGTGATAAAAATTGTGGATGGTAATTCAATCATTAATTTTTTAGCAAAGGCCATTTCATATGCTATCCGTATATATAACATATTGTTTCAAAAAAGGATCGTAAAATATGTTTTCAAATTTATATCAATCAATCGAGAAGGTGACGTTGTTGACAATGAAAGTGATAATTCCAAACTCCCAAACCTTTGAGGAGGTTTTATGGCCAGAAAAAACAAATGGGGTCAAATCTTTATTCTTGACATATCAAAACCACTGTCTGCCGGAGTTTTGAAGAAAAGGGCTGTTGAAATCATGAAAGTTTTCTTTTGCAAGGCGACTCGTTTTGCAGAAAATAGGGGGTTTTGCAGCAGAATCAAGAATAAAGATTTGACCCCACTGCTTGTTTTACGAACCTCAATAATATGTTTTTTGCCATTTCTTGAATATTTGAAACGGTTTTAGTATAGTCCTTGAAAGTTAAAGGATAGAGGGTGGAGGTGGGAAGCTGGAAGCATAAAATAATTGACAAGTGATCAGTTATCAGTAACCAGTGATCAGTGAAAAGTGAAGAGAAAATATGAGGAAAAAATTAAAAGAACAGATCGTGCAGGAGTTTCCGCATCGGTGTCCGTATTGTGAGAAGACGATCACCTACGAACAGTTCAATTTAAAGGCAGGAGAGAATGAAATAAAATGCCCTTCCTGCAAAAACAAATATGTTAAAGTGGTAGCGCCCTCATTTACTGAGGGCGATCATGGATCCCGTTCCGAATAATGTCGGAACGCTACATTATTTATGAATCGCCCACAACCAAAGTATTTTAAGAATCATCTTCAGACTCCCATCCAGTATGTGAAAGGAGTGGGGCCAAAGCTGGCCAAACTCCTTGAGAAGAAGGGTATAGAGACAGTTGAGGATGGTCTCTATTTTCTTCCACGTGCCTATGAAGACCGGAGGCAGCTCAAAAAGATTTCAGAGCTTCGAGCCGGGAAGAAAGAGACGGGCTTCGGTGAGATTATGCTTTCTGGAATGGCTTTCTTCCAGGGTAGGAAAAAGAAGGTCTTTGAAGTATTGGTGGGCGATGGAAGTGGGATGATTACGCTGAAATGGTTCCATGGAAATGAGCGGTATCTCCTGGAGCGGTTTAAGAAAGGACGCAAATTGATCTTTTCGGGCGAGGTGAGGTGGTTCAATTATCAGAAGGAGATCCATCATCCTGATGTAGAGATTGTGGAAGGCGACATTGAAGAGGATTACCTCAACTTCAAGCGGATCGTTCCCATTTATTCCGAAACCGAAGGTCTCTACCAGAGGACATTGCGGCGTTTGATGAAGAACATCGTTGATGGATATTCGGATGAACTTTCAAGTCCTATTCCTGTGGAAATCGTGGAGCGGCAGGATCTGATCAATTTTTCAGAGGCCTTCAGAAGGGTTCATTTCCCGCCAGAAGGAGAATCGATTGAGAAGCTTAATCTCCAGCGTTCGGATGGCCACCGGAGGATCATCTTCGATGAGTTTTTCTTTCTCGAATTGGGACTCGCATTGAAGAAGAGGGGGGTAGCTCTTGAGACAGGCATCTCGTTTCAAACAACGGGCGCCCTTGCACAGAAATTGCTGGAACGACTCTCATTCCAATTGACGGGTGCACAGGTGAGAACCCTATCTGAAATTGTTTCGGATATGGAAAAACCTCATCCCATGAACCGTTTGATTCAGGGTGATGTGGGAAGCGGAAAGACGATCGTAGCCCTTTTAGCAGGTCTACGGGTAGTGGAGTGTGGGTACCAGGCTGCCATCATGGCGCCCACTGAGGTTTTGGCTGAACAGCATTATCTCACAATCCACCGGTGGGTGGAGTCATTAGGGGTTCAAGTAGCTCTGTTGACGAGCAATATCAAGGGTTCAGAAAGAGAAGAGATTTACGGCCGTATCCGGAGCGGAGAGGTTCAAATCGTGATCGGAACCCACGCCGTGATTCAAGAGCAGGTCGAATTCAATCACCTGGGTTTGGCCATCATTGATGAACAGCATAAGTTCGGTGTGGTTCAAAGGGGATTGCTGAAGAAGAAGGGGGAGAATCCCGATGTTCTGGTAATGACTGCTACCCCCATTCCCAGAACACTGGCCATGACGCTTTATGGGGATCTGGACATCTCGTTGATTGATGAGATGCCTCCGGGAAGAATGCCCATCGAGACAAAAGTTTTTCCCGAATCTGGGAGAAGCCGGGTGTACGGGGTAGTTGAAGAGGAAGTGAGGAAGGGCAGGCAGGTCTTCATCGTTTATCCGTTAGTTGAAGAGTCAGAAAAACTTGACCTCAAAGATGCGACCCAGATGGCAGAACATTTACAGAAAGAGGTCTTTCCAGAGTTTCGGATTGGGTTGCTCCATGGCCGGATGAAGAGCGAGGAGAAAGAGGCGATCATGATGGAGTTTAAGGAAAAGAAGATCGAAATCCTCGTGGCCACGACTGTCATCGAGGTGGGGATTGATATTCCTAATGCCTCAGTCATGGTGGTCGAACATGCGGAGCGATTCGGACTTTCTCAACTTCATCAATTGAGAGGAAGAATAGGGCGGGGGCAATATCGTTCGAAATGTATTCTTTTAGCCCAGTATCGTTCTTCTGAGGAAGCTAGAATCCGACTTCGGGCGATGGAACAGACGAATGATGGATTTAAGATTGCAGAGCAGGATTTAGAATTGAGAGGGCCGGGCGACTTCTTTGGCATCAGACAATCCGGACTCCCTGATTTCAGAGTGGCCCATATTCTCAGAGACACGCCCATTTTGATCGAAGCGAGAAAGGAAGCCTTCCGCTTGATCCAGGAAGATCCGGATCTGGAAAGACCTTCGCATTCTGTCTTGAAGGAAGTCTTGAGGAAACGCTGGAGGGGGAGGCTGGAAATGGCAGCGATCGGGTGATAAGGTTCCCCTAAATATTTCTAAACTGGCCCGCTTACCTCTGCTGGATCAGTATTCACTTGGGTTACTGCAAAATTAAGAGAGATACTTAAATTCAAGAGTGACCGAATTGAAAAGGGCATCAAAGTGTGTTAACCCTAAATCATTAAATTCCAAGCACCAATAACCAATCACCAACATATTATAATGTTTGGTCATTGGTTATTATTTGGAGCTTGGAATTTGGTGATTGGAGTTTGTTGGACGAAGTTGTTTCAAGAGAAGATGACGGTATGTATTTGAATAACAAGTAGTCAAAAGGAGTAAGAGATGGAGTTTCATCCAGAGGGATCGGGTTTTCATCGGATGATGAGGTTGCCTCCCTATATCTTCGGCATCGTCAACCAGCTGAAGATGGAGGCCCGGCGAAGAGGAGAGGATATCATTGATCTGGGCATGGGAAATCCGGACCTGGCCACCCCAAAACACATCGTCAACAAACTGATTGAAGCTGTGAAGAACCCGAAGAACCATCGGTATTCAGCTTCGAAAGGAATTTATAAACTTCGATTAGCAATCGTTGACTGGTATCGTCGGCGCTATGATGTAGAACTCGATCCTGATTCCGAAGCGGTCGTAACGATCGGTGCCAAGGAAGGCATTGCTCACCTGGTTCTGGCAACCCTTGGACCCGGGGATGTAGTGCTGGTTCCCGATCCAACCTATCCCATTCATGCTTATTCAGTGGTCATTGCAGGCGGAGATGTCCGATCCGTTCCTCTGATTGAGGAAGGAGACTTTTTCAAAAAACTGGAATCAGCCACCAAACAGACCTGGCCTCATCCCAAGATGCTGATCACCAGTTTTCCTCACAATCCAACCACTAAAGTAGTCGATCTCGATTTCTTCGAGAGACTGGTAGAGTTTGCTAAGGATCATCGGTTGATGGTCGTTCATGACCTTGCGTATGCGGATATCGTTTTTGACGGATACAAAGCCCCCAGTCTTCTTCAGGTAAAAGGAGCTAAAGACGTCGGTGTGGAATTTTTCTCCCTCTCCAAGAGTTATAACATGGCTGGCTGGAGGGTGGGTTTTGCAGTGGGTAATCCTGAGATGCTGACTGCATTAGCCAGGCTGAAGAGTTATTTTGACTATGGCGCTTTTCAACCCGTACAGATTGCCTCGATTATCGCCCTTAACGAGGACCAAAGCTGTGTGCAAGAGATTGCTGATACGTATCGAAAGCGAAGAGATACGCTGGTCAACGGTTTGAAACGGGTGGGCTGGGAGATTGAGAAACCGAAGGGAACGATGTTTGTCTGGGCAAAGATCCCAAAATCCTACGAGAAGATGGGTTCAATCGATTTTGCAAAGTATCTCTTAAGAGAAGGAAAGGTGGCCGTTTCCCCTGGAATAGGATTTGGAGAGTATGGAGAGGGGTATGTCCGATTTGCTCTGGTGGAGAATGATGCCAGAATCAAGCAGGCGGTTAAAGGGATTCAGAAGGCGCTGAAGTGAGGATTTAGTTCGGAGTAGGGAGTTCGGAGTTCGGAGAACAAAACATAATCACCAGATTCCAAACACCAATAATCAAATAAGCTCCAATAACCAATAACCAAAAGAGTTTGATGATTGGAATTTGGTTATTATCTGGTTATTGGGATTTGGTGATTGGTTATTTGTGACGGGTATATTTAGAATGGATTGATCCGGCGAAAAGGGGAAGGATGACATGAAAGAGATCAAGGTGGGGCTGATTGGGTTTGGGACGGTAGGGGCAGGGGTCGTAAAGATCCTTCAGAAGAATTCTAGCCTGATCGAAAAGAGGATGGGCACTAAAATCGTTTTGAAACGTGTTGCCGATCTGGATCTGGAGACCGATCGTGGCGTGATGCTTCGCCCTGGCATCCTTACCAACCGAACAGAAGACCTGATCGGAGACCCTGAGATTGATATTGTCATTGAGTTGATGGGGGGGATCGAGCCGGCTAAAACTTTTATTCTCAAAGCCATTCAAAACAGGAAACATATTGTCACGGCCAACAAAGCCCTCCTCGCCCATCATGGCGACGAAATCTTCAAAATGGCGCAGCGCTTTGGGGTGGATGTTAATTTTGAGGGTTCGGTTGGAGGAGGCATTCCTCTCATTCGTTCGATCAAAGAAGGATTGGTGGCGAATCGCATCCAATCGATTTTCGGGATTCTCAACGGGACATCGAACTATGTCCTATCAAAGATGACTAACGAAGGCAAAGGATTTAAAGAGGTCCTTAAAGAGGCTCAGCAGAAAGGGTATGCCGAGGCAGACCCGACCTACGATATCGAGGGTATTGACGCTGCTCACAAGCTGACCATTTTGATCCGGCTGGCTTTTGGGGCGGCCATCCAATTTAAGGATGTTTTTATTGGTGGAATTTCCGAGATCACGCAGGCAGACATACAATTCGGTCAGGAATTCGGATACCGGATTAAACTCCTTGCCATTGCAAAACTGGATGGCGGAAAGATAGAAGCCCGCGTTCACCCCACGATGATCCCTGAAAAACATCTTCTCTCAACAGTGGGAGGGGTTTTTAATGCCATCTATATTAAGGGAGATGCCGTAGGTCCGACCCTCTTCTACGGACAGGGAGCCGGGCAGATGCCCACGGGGAGCGCCGTTGTGGGAGATCTGGTGGAATTGGGGAGGAACCATCTCATCCGCGCAAGCGGTCGCCGTGTTCCTCTCCAGTCCTACCAGCCCTCAGCCATTACGAAGGTTCCATTGAAGAAGATGGAAGAGGTGGTGATGCCCTTCTATATGCGGTTTTCAGCATTAGATCGGCCTGGAGTCCTGTCGAAGATTTCAGGGATTTTGGGTAAAAATGATATCAGCATTGCCGCTGTCATACAGAAGGGGAGGCAGATTAAAGGGGCAGTGCCCCTGGTCATGATGACCCATGAAGCAAAGGAGAGGAACGTCCACCGGGCACTGAAAGAGATTGATCGGCTGGGGGTGATCCTCGGAAAAACAATGGTCATCCGCATGGAGAATGAACTGGAATAAAAAATAGAACAAGTTCGGAGTTAGTAGTTCGGAGTTCGGAGAAATTTAAACGTTCCGAACTCCCTGCTCCGAACGCCGAACTTTTTTGGGGTAAAGCATGTGGCATGGAGTGATTAAGGGGTATGGTGGCTTTTTGCCGACGATGAAGGAAGAGAACGTAGTTACTCTGTTAGAGGGGAATACTCCTCTCATTCGATCCTCACGGATCAGCAAAGAATTTTTTCCCGGGGTTAATCTTTATTTCAAATATGAAGGAGTGAATCCCACGGGTTCATTCAAAGACAGGGGGATGACTGTTGCGGTTTCCATGGCAAAGGAGATGGGGTCAAAAGCGATCATCTGCGCTTCCACAGGGAACACCTCTGCTTCGGCTGCTGCCTATGCGGCACGGGCAGGGATGAAATCGTATGTCGTCATCCCGGAAGGAAAAATTGCTCTCGGGAAGTTGTCCCAAGCCATAGCTCATGGTGCCCGGGTGATCCAGATCGATGGGAATTTCGATGAGGCTCTCCAGCTTGTGAGGGAAATTTCCGAGACAGAACCGATTACCCTGGTCAACTCACTCAATCCTTTCCGGATTGAGGGACAGAAGACCGCCTCTTTCGAAATTATCGATTTCCTGGGATTTGCCCCCACTTATCATTGTCTTCCCGTGGGAAATGCTGGGAATATTACTGCCTACTGGAAAGGTTATAAGGAATACTGGGAAAAGGGCAGGGCAGATACGCTTCCTAAAATGTTAGGATTTCAGGCCGAAGGAGCGGCCCCTATCGTCAGAGGCAAGGTGGTGGAGAAGCCTGAGACCGTTGCTACAGCAATCCGTATAGGAAACCCTGCCAGCTGGAAACAGGCAGAGGCAGCGCGTGATGAGTCGAGCGGTTTGATCGATATGGTCAGCGATGAAGAAATCCTTAAAGCCTATCAGATGTTGGCCAGTTTGGAAGGGATCTTCTGTGAACCCGCCTCAGCGGCTTCTCTTGCCGGAGTGATTAAGTTGAATCAAAAGGGATTTTTTAAGGAGGATGATGTCATCGTTCTAACGATCACCGGTCATGGACTGAAAGACCCGGATACTGCCATTCGAGTATCTCAAAAGCCCGCCTCACTGCCCCCGAGGAAAGAGAAGGTGTTAGAGTACCTCAATTTCTAAGTAACACCCTCTTCATTTTCTAAGTAACACCCTCTTCATTACCACCCCTCAAACCAATGCATGTGTTTACAGTCCCGGATAGAATTGGCATACCTTTTGCTTCCATTTTTCGCTTTTTATTTGACATTTGTAAGTTTATGGTATATTTAGAGAAAGAATCGAATAACACAAATTACAACGAATGGTACGAATGTAGAACCATTTGTCACCATTCGTGAAATTTGTCATTTTCGTCATTCGTGATAGATCTCGGGAATTTATTGAAATGGCTAAGGGAACGAAATATGTGGTGATTGTTGGAGATGGGATGGCTGACTATCCAGTTGAGAGCCTCCATGGGAAGACGCCATTGATGGTTGCCAAAACACCGAACATGGACTGGCTGGCACAGCATGGAAGTGTCGGCCTGGTCAGGACCGTTCCTGATGGTTTCAATCCCGGAAGCGAGATTGCCAACCTATCTATCTTCGGCTATGATCCCCTCAAATACTATACTGGCAGGGGACCCTTAGAGGCTGCCAGTCTGGGAGTCGAGCTGCAGAAGGATGATCTTGCCTTCAGATGTAACCTTGTAACCCTTCAGCCGCAGGGCTCAAAGGTCGTCATGGAGGACTTTGCAGCTGGACATATATCGGATGTGGAAGCAAATGAGATCATCGTTGGCCTGGATCAGGCAATTGGGTCGACAGGGATGCGGTTTTATTCTGGAGTGAGTTACCGCCATCTGATGGTCATGAAAAACGGGGCCTCTGCGGGTTCGGATATGGAGAAACTCGAACTGACCCCACCCCATGACATCATCGGTCAGGAGATCACTCCTTATCTTCGTTTAAATAGTGGTTCTGGAAAGCAAATCCTTGCCCTCATGACCGAGTCTCAGAAATTTCTCAAAGACCATCCGATCAATCTTGCAAGAAAAGCCAGAGGACTACGACCTGCCAACTCGGTCTGGCTCTGGGGCCAGGGGCGGTCTCCTCAGATGGTAACCCTGAAGAAGCGATTCGGGATCGATGGCTATGTGATTTCAGCTGTTCACCTGATTAAGGGAATCGGACTTCTGGCGGGGTTAGAGATTCTTCAAGTTCCAGGCATCACCGGGTATTTAGACACCAATTACAAAGGAAAGGGTGAGTATGGACTTCAGGGACTTGAAAAGAAAGATTTTGTTTATATCCACGTGGAGGCTCCTGACGAGGCTGGTCACATGGGAGATCTCCGGTTGAAGATTGAAGCCATTGAGGCTTTTGATGATAAGGTTGTAGGAACCATTCTGAAAGGGATCAAGAACTTTGAGAAGGTAAAGGTGATGGTCCTTCCGGATCATCCAACGCCTTTGAGCGTCAGAACTCATACTGCGGATCCCGTTCCCTTTGTCATTTATTCAAACGAAAAAAGCGAAATAAACAATCCTGCGGCAACGTTTGATGAAGCTTTTGCCCAAAAGAGTGGCCTCTTATTTGAAAAAGGACATGAACTGATTGAGAGGTTTTTCATAAGGAGTCCATAAAGATTACGGTTACCAAAAAGGTTTACGGTGACGATGCTCGTATCGAAGCAGGAAGCTCGAAACTTGAAGCTCGAGTATCCAGCATCATTTAAGGAGCCTCGATACGAGTTTCGACAACGTGAAACATCTTTTTAATAACTCCCTGAGATCGTCGCCGAGAGAAGAAGAGGATGACCAATAAGAGGACAAAATATATTTTTATGACAGGAGGGGTTCTCTCGTCCCTTGGAAAAGGACTGGCATGCTCGTCCATCGGAGCCCTGCTTGAGGCAAGAGGGTTGAAGGTCTCCTTCATAAAGTTTGATCCCTATATCAATGTCGATCCCGGTACGATGAATCCATTTCAACACGGAGAAGTCTATGTGACGGATGATGGAGCAGAGGCCGATCTCGACCTGGGACATTACGAGCGATATACAAGCGTTAAGACTTCGAAGAAGAACAATTACACTACCGGTCAGATTTATGATTCCGTCATCACCAAGGAACGAAAAGGGGAATACCTGGGGGCCACGGTTCAGGTGATTCCCCATATTACGGACGAGATTAAATCGAAGATCTTTGACTTGGCTCAGGATGTGGATATCGTGATCGTTGAAGTGGGTGGCACGGTGGGGGATATCGAGAGCCTCCCATTTCTGGAGGCGATCCGTCAGATCCGTGGAGATGTGGGCCGGGAAAATACGCTCTATATTCACCTCACCCTCGTACCCTATATTGAAACCGCTGGGGAAGTGAAGACCAAACCCACTCAGCATAGTGTGAAAGAGCTGCGGGAGATCGGAATTCAGCCGGATATTCTTCTCTGCCGGACCGACCGGATGCTTTCACCCAATATCAAGGCGAAGATTGCTCTCTTTTGCGATGTGGATAAAGATGCAGTCATTACAGCCCAAAATGTGAAGAGTATCTACGAAGTCCCTATCGTCTACCATGAAGAGGGGATAGACGAGAAGATCGTCGAGAAATTAAACATCTGGACAGGGCGACCTCATCTGAAAGCGTGGGAGCATATTGTCAAAAGAGTCAAACAGCCCCGATTTGAGACGACCATTGCTATTGTGGGAAAGTATGTAAGTTTAGTGGAGTCGTATAAGAGTCTGACTGAAGCATTGGTTCATGGCGGCATTGCCAATGATTCAAAGGTCAATCTGAGATATGTCGATTCAGAGCAAGTGGAGAAAGAAGGCCCGGACCAACTTTTAAAGGGTGCGGATGGTATTCTTGTGCCCGGAGGGTTCGGGACAAGGGGAATCGAAGGAAAGATCAGAGCAATCCAGTTTGCAAGGGAGAAGAATGTTCCCTTTTTTGGAATTTGTTTGGGAATGCAGTGCGCGGTTATTGAAATCGCCAGACACTGTGCAGGCTTGAAGGGAGCCAATAGCACGGAATTTAATCCCCTTACCCGCTATCCGGTCATCTACCTCCTGGAGGAGTGGACAGACAGGGAACAGAAGGTCCAAAAGAGGGATGTTCATACTGTGAAGGGGGGGACAATGCGACTGGGGGCTTATCCCTGTCGGCTTGAAGATGGGACCCTGGCTCTGGAAGCTTACGGAAAGAAATTGATCTCTGAACGCCACCGTCACCGGTATGAATTTAATAATGGTTACATGAAAGAGTTAGGAAAGGCAGGAATGAAGTTCAGCGGCATTTCACCGGATAAAGAGTTGGTGGAGATTGTTGAATTAAAGGGTCACCCTTGGTTCCTTGGCTGTCAGTTTCATCCGGAGTTCAAATCGAAGCCAACCGACCCCCATCCACTCTTCAGAGAGTTCATCAGAGCTGCTTTGAAAAGAGGTTCAGGGATCAAGAGAAATGATATGAAGAGGAGAAAGTCATAATCAGACGAGGGACGAATGATCCGGAAACATAACGCCCCCCACCCCCCTCTTAAATTAAGAGGGGGCGAGGGGGAGTTATGATTTTGAAAGGTATGAGATCCGGGATGAACAACGAAGAATGGGCAATTACGAGGGACGAGAGACGATGGATATCGATGTGATTGAAGAGGCGAGACGGGTTTTGAGAATTGAAGCGCAATCCATTCTCGACCTGATCGAGAGGATTGATGACGATTTCTCACGGGCCGTGGAAATACTCTACCATTGCAAAGGAAGGGTTGTTCTCATGGGGATGGGAAAATCCGGATTGGTGGGACGAAAGATCGCCTCTACCTTTGCAAGCACAGGAACTCCATCGTTCTTCCTCCATCCTGCGGAAGGTCTGAATGGAGATTTCGGGATGTTGGCCAAAGAGGATGTGGTGATTGGCATCTCCAATAGCGGAGAGACCAGGGAACTACTGGAGGTCCTCCCTCTCATCAAACGGTATGGAAATCAATTGATCGCACTCACCGGAAACAGAAGATCCACTCTCGCCAGAGCCGGCGATATCTCCCTCGACATTCAAGTTAAAGAAGAAGCATGCCCATTGGGTCTAGCACCGACCGCCAGCACCACAGCGACCCTTGCCATTGGAGATGCTCTTGCTGTGGCGCTGATGATGAAGCGGGGGTTTAAGAAGGAAGATTTTGCCCTGCTTCATCCCGGAGGAGCATTGGGAAAAAGGCTTCTCATGCGGGTGGAAGAGTTGATGCATTCCGGAAAGACGGTTCCAAGCGTATCTGAGAAGACTTTGATGAAGGATGTTATTTTCGAGATCTCTTCGAAACGGCTGGGAGTGACCGGTGTCACCAATCAAAACGGAGACCTGGTTGGTGTGATTACGGATGGAGACTTGAGGCGGGCCATTGAGAAATATTCAGATCTTCTTCGGAGAACCGCATCAGAGGTGATGACCAAAAATCCGAAGTGGATCGAGAAAGATGAGCTTGCCGCAAAGGCTGTGCAGAAAATGGAGGAGTACTCGATCACCTCTCTCTTTGTCTTTAATAAGACCGGAGATAGGGTTCCGGTTGGGATCATTCACCTGCATGACCTCTTAAAAGCAGGAGTCGTTTAAGGATAGTTCGGAGTAAGGAGTTCGTAGTTCGGAGAAATTCAAAACACTCCGAACTCTAAACTACGGACTCCGAACTTAATTTATAGCGATGATATTAAAAAAGACGAAGATTGCGATTCTATTATCCATTTTGCTTGTTGGGGGAGTGGCTCTGGTCAGCCTCTGGGTAAATCTTCAGGATCGGAAAAGGGCTCTGGAAGAAGAAAAGATTCCCAAGATCTCAACAGAGGGTGCAGACCAGCGGTTGGAGAAGATCCATTTTGTGGAAGAAAAACACGGCAAGAAGACATGGGAATTAGAGGCCAAAGCCATCCACCAGTATCAGGGAGAGAACGTCGTCCAGTTAGAAGATGTGAAGGTCATTTTTTATTCAAAGGATGGACGATTGTTCACCCTTACCGGAAATCAGGGAAAGGTCCATCAGGATTCGAAAGACATGGAACTGGTTGGCAATGTGCTTCTCGTATCGAACGACGGATACCGGCTAAAGACCCGTTCGATGTCCTATCAACATTTGAGCAAACAGGTGAAGACTTCTGATCCGGTGGAATTCGAGGGAGAACAGATTTCTCTGACCGGGAAGGGAATGTTGATCGATATGGAGGCCAAAACCTTTAAGGTGCTCAGCCATGTGAAGACGCTATGGAAAGGGGGAAAGAGGGGATGAAGATGGCTAAAGGGGTAGGGGTTTTATGTGCTCTTTTTTTTCTCATCCTCTTTGTTACAAGCGGAGAAACCCAGGAGAAGAAGGCTGGTTTTGCAAAGGGGTTCGGTTTTACATCCACCCGGTCTCCCATTGAGATCACCTCTGATTCCGTCGAGGGAGATCAGAAGCAGAACAGGGTCACCTTTAAGGGAAATGTCGTAGCCAAACAGGAAGAGGCTACTCTTTATGCCAATACCGTGGTCGTCCATTACGATTCGGAAATGAAGAAGATGAAAGAGATCATCGCCACAGGGAATGTCAGGATCACTCAACTGGATCGCCGTGCGACTGGCCAGAAGGTCACCTTTTATCAGAGTGAGAATAAGATCGTTCTGGAAGGGGAGGCTGTGATTCGTGAGGGGGATAATGTCCTTCGTGGAGAACGGGTTGTCTACCTGGTGGATGAAGAGAGAAGTTATGTTGAAGGGGGAAAAGGGGGCCGGGTCACTACGACCATTACCCCTTCCTCGAGAGAAGAGAAGAAGAAATAGTTAAGAGTTATGAGTCGAGAAATTTGAGTTAGGAATAGGGAAATTTAAGTTTGTGAAAACCAAAACTAAAAACTCATAATTCATAACTCTAAATTCATCGCTAATCATTATGATGTCCCATCTCAGATGTGAACAACTTACGAAGTCATTTCGCCGCCGAAAGGTTGTGGATCAGGTCAGCGTCGAGATCGAGGGAGGCGAGGTGGTGGGGCTGTTAGGGCCCAACGGCGCAGGGAAGACCACCATCTTCTATATGATCGTAGGCCTGCTTCACCCCAACGGAGGAAATATCTATCTCGACGGGGAGGAGATCACTTCTCTCCCTATGTATCTGAGGGCAAGGAAGGGAATCGGTTACCTCGCGCAAGAGCCTTCCGTTTTTAGAAAGCTGACCGTGGAAGGAAATCTGATGGCGATCCTGGAAACTCTAGACCTCTCTCGAGAGGAGAAGCAGGGGCGCTTGGAGAGTCTTTTAAATGAGTTGGGACTTTCTCCCCTTCGGAAGCAGAAGGCTTATAGTCTCTCAGGAGGCGAGCGGAGGAGAGTTGAAATCACAAGGGCACTGGTGTTGTCACCTTCTTTCATTCTGCTGGATGAGCCCTTTGCAGGGATCGATCCGATTGCCGTCCTTGATATTCAGGCCATTGTCCGTCAATTGAAATTGAAAGGTATTGGAATTATAATTACGGATCATAATGTTCGGGAAACGCTGGGAGTATGCGATCGCGCCTATATCCTGAACGAAGGCAGTCTGTTAGAGTCAGGAACTCCGGAGGAGATTGCCCGAAGCCCGAAAGCAAAGAAAATCTATTTAGGGGATGGATTTCGCCTGGATGAAGGACAACGGAGTAAGAAGGAGGAGATAAAAGAGGCGGGGAAGAGTAGCCCCGGCCCTTTATTTGAGTGAGATGGCATTAGAGCTAAAACAGGCACCTAAACTCGTTCAACAGCTGGTGATCACCCCCCAGCTCCAGCAGGCCATTAAGCTTCTTCAGCTGACGCGACTGGAGCTGGTGGATATGATTACCCAGGAGATCAAAGAGAATCCTCTCCTTGAAGAACTCGAAGATGGAAAAGAGCCGGTCGATGAAGAAGGGCGCACCGCGGAGGAGAAAACCGAAGAACCGGCTCCCAGCACAGAACATACCACCGAAGTCAAAGGGGAAGGGGAGGGAGCCGCTGAATTCGACTGGGAGAATTATCTTGAAAATTATAACCTGACCGCTCCAACCCGGCAGATCGAAACAGATGGGGAAGAAAGACCATCATTTGAAAATTTCCTGACCAAAGCCAGCACCCTCTTTGACCATCTCCGCTGGCAACTCCAACTCTCGAATTTAACCGAAATAGAACGGCAGGCAGGGACATGGATTCTCGGAAATCTGGACGAGGATGGATATCTGAAGGTTTCGCTTGAGGAGATCAGCGCTGAAGTGGACCTTCCACCTGAATCGGTAGAAGAAGTTCTTCGGAAAATACAGCAGTTCGATCCAATTGGCGTGGCGGCAAGGGATTTGAGAGAATGCCTTCTCATCCAGTTGAACCAGTTACCCCATCGGGATTCCATTGCAGAAAAGATCGTTCAGGAGCACCTCTCGCTATTAAAGAACCGGAACTATCCGGCCATTGCCAAACGACTGGGCGTATCGGTCGAAAGGGTCAACCGGGCAGCCGTTCTTATCTCCAGATTGGAACCCAAACCAGGAAGAGCTTATGGAGGCGATCTCGCCCAGGAGATCATTCCCGATGTCTACGTCTATAAGTTAGAAGGGGAGTATGTTGTTTCTCTCAATGACGAGGGGTTCCCCCGATTGAGAGTCAATTCTTATTACCGCCGAATTCTTGCCGAAGGATGTCACGGCCAATCGGAGGATCGTAAATATATTCAGGAGAAACTCCGATCGGCGCTCTGGTTGATCCGAAGCATTGATCAACGCCAGAGAACGATTTACAAAGTGGCCAAAAGCATTGTTCAGTTTCAAAGGGACTTTCTGGATCAGGGGATTCAGTATCTTAAGCCCTTGGTACTCCGGGATGTGGCCGAGGATATTCAGATGCATGAATCCACGATCAGCCGCGTGACCAATAACAAATATATGCATACCCCTCAGGGGATTTTTGAATTGAAATATTTCTTCAATGCCGGCATTCCCGCCATACAGGGGGAAGCCATGGCCTCAGAAAGCGTTAAGAATCTGTTGAAGGAGATCATTGACAAAGAGAATCCGAAAAAACCTTACAGCGATGAGAAACTGGCTCAGATGCTGAAAGAAAGAAATATCCATATTGCCCGGAGAACGATTTCGAAATACCGGGAGATGATGAAAATTCTGTCCTCGAGTGAACGGAGAAAAATCGTTTAAGAATGAAGTGATGATGAACCGATAAACATAACGCCCCCATCCCCCTCTTAAGTTAAGAGGGGGCAAGGGGGAGTTATGAAGTTGGAAGATACAATATCCAGGCGAGATATAATGAACGATGAAGGAGGTTGTGGATGCAGATTGCGGTGACATTTCGTCATATGGAAGCGGACGAAAGGGTAAAGGAATATGTGAGGGAAAAAGTTCAGAGGATGAAGAAATTTATTGAGAACCCAAGGGAGGCTCATGTTGTGCTTGCAGTTGAGAAATTCCGTTATTCAGCGGAGCTAACGATCAGCAGAGATGGACTGACTCTCAACAGTGAGGGGAGAGATCGAGATCTTTATGCAGCCATCGATCAGATGGCGGATAAAATGGATCGTCAGATCCGTGAGCGGCGGGACAAGGGAAAACGAAAAAGGGGAAACCCCTTGCCCGTGCAAACCGACATCAGCGAGAAAGAGGGAGCTGAGACCAAAGAGGAGGGAGCGGGAATGTCCTCATTGATTCGAAGGAGAAATATCCCTGCCAAACCGATGTCGCTCGAAGAGGCAATAGCCCAGTTGAAGCTCTCGGGAGAGGACGCCCTTTTCTTTATCAATTCCCACTCCGGGGAGATGAATGCCCTCCATCGAAAAAACGGAGGCTATGAATGGATGGAACCTTCTCCCGAATAAGAAATGGATGAACCCCGTTAGACATTCGGAAGGGGTATTTGATTCTTGGTATCAATTTAGCGCTTTGAAGTTGGCCTAATCAATCCTGCTAAAGCATGGATTAGGGCGGGCATCAGGTGAACAGGATATCAGGGTGCAGGGTAACAGGAAATCAGGAGACCAGACAGGAACTTCTTCTACAGCCTGATATTCTGATATCCTGATGTCCACTTCCTGATAACCTGGTATTCTGGTAGCCGTTTCAAAGAGCTAAACGGCTACGATTCTTGAAGAACTTTCCTAACTTC
>Ga0194119_10001228_pt1 | contig 47328 bp, 48 predicted proteins | sample TA2MahC100mmetaG_FD_148620 | JGI IMG/M metagenome (GOLD analysis project Ga0194119, IMG submission 148620) | Freshwater microbial communities from Lake Tanganyika, Tanzania - TA2015018 Mahale Deep Cast 100m | ecosystem: Environmental > Aquatic > Freshwater > Lake | place: Tanzania: Lake... | reverse complement strand
GCTGGCCGTGGCCAAGGCCCACTCCCGTGGCGGCTGGCTGGGGGATCTGGCCGGCGCCTGGATCTTCTACAGCGTGTTGCCGCTGCCGCCGGGGATCACGCCGCGCTTTGAGCGCATTGCTCGCTTCGCCCCCTGGGTTGCGCTGGTGATCGGTGGCCTGGAGGCGGCGCTGTGGCAGGGGCTGAGTGGGGGGGGGCTGGTGGTGCAGCTGGCGCTGGTGCTGGCGTTGGACACCTGGCTCAGCGGTGGGCTGCATCTGGATGGCGCCATGGACAGCGCCGATGGCTTGGCCGCCGGCCCGCAGCGCTGCCTCGAAGCGATGGACGACAGCCGCGTGGGTGCCAGCGGGGTGCAGGCGCTGCTGCAGTTGATGGCGCTGAGGGTGGGCGGTTTGGCACTGCTGGCGGCGGCGGCTCCCTGGGGGTTGGTGTGGGCGGCGGTGTGGGGCCGGGTGGCGCCGTTGGTGGCCCTGCAGGCCTATCCCTATCTGCGTGATCCGGTGGCGGGAACCGCGGCCTTTCATCGCGCCCACTGGCGAGGCTGGGCCGCCGAATGTGCACCCGCTGTGCTGCTGCTGGCGGGCTTGTTTGGCCTGACCCTGGGGCTGGCGGCGGGGCCCTGGTGGTGGCTGGGCTGGCTGGGGGTGCTTCCGGCTGCCTTGGTGCCCTGGTGGTTTGGACGGCGCCTTGGCGGCCACAGCGGCGATAGCTACGGCGCCTGTGTGGAGTGGACCGTTAGTTGGAGCCTGCTGTTGATGGGGCTGCTGCGCTGGCTGTGGCCGGCAGGCTGAGCCGGAAAGCGTTGCCCTCGGCCGGCAGGGCCGCATCGATGCGGCTGGCCGGCACCACCAGCTCCAGCTCCCCCCCCAGACTGCGCGCCAGATCGCGGGCGAGGGCGAGCCCCAGGCCGCTGCCCTCCAGCGCCGCGCCACGGCTGCCCCGCACGCCTTTCTCAAAGATGGGGCTGCGTTCCGCCTCGGGGATCGCCGGGCCGCTGTCCCAGATGCTGAGCCTCAGCTGGCTGCTCAGCTGCACGTGCAGGCCGATCGCACCACCGCTGCGGCTGTAGCGGAAAGCGTTTTCCAGCAGGTTGGCCACGATTTCGGCGATCGGTGCGCCATCTCCCTGCCAATCGGGTAGCTGTGGTGGCGGCTGCCAGCTGCGCCCCTGCAGGTGGGCGGTGGCGGCGGCTCGCTCGATCAGGGGTGTGAGGATCTGGGTGAGGGTCTGCTGCGGGTCGCCGTTCAGGGCTGGCGGCAACAGCGCCTGGGCGCCAGCAGTATCGCTGCTCACTAGGGCTGGGGCCTCGGTGAGGTGATCAATCGCTTCCACGTACCGACTGAGCTGGTGTTGCTCGCTCAGCAGGCCGTCCACGAGGCTGAGGTTGCGGTCGTCGCCTTCGAGGCGGCGGCGCAGCAGCTGGCCAAAGGTGCGCAGGGCGGCCAGGGGATTGCGCAGCTGATGCACCAGCAGCTGCAGCTGCTCATCGCGCCGGCTCAGTTCCCGACCCAGACGCTGCTGCTCCAGATCCAGGCGCAGCGCCTCGGTGAGGCAGCGCGCCGTGGCCTCAAGCCGTTCGCTGAGAGCCTCCGGCCAGGGCCAGTGCGCGGCATCCACCCGCAGCGCCCCCAGCAACAGGGCGTCGTCCTTTAGAGGTAGCCAGCGCCGGCCGGTTTCGGCGTCGGCGCTGGCGTTGGTGCCGCTGCGCTCCGCGAGGGCTAGCGATTGGGGCCAATGGCCGATGGGCACCAGCGAGGGCTGGCCTGTGGCTTCCGCGACCGCCACGTAGACCACCAGCGCCCGCAGGTCGGGACGATCCGTGAATTGGGCCAGCTGCTGCTCGAGCAGAGCCAGAAACCGCTTGGAGACTTGCATCTGAGCGGTGACCGGGGTGGCAGGCAGAGCCGTTCAGCGCGGGGGAGGCCAGGAAAGTCTCCGTCCCATGGTGGAAATCTGGGAAAAAGTCTTAAGATTCCTGGTATCGACCAATACCTCGCGGCCCGGGCATGGGCGGCGCGGCGTTCGGCCCCATCTGGCCGCGGTTGCACTTTTGCTGCAACCAAGGCTACAGCAGTGGATGTTGCGTCCCTTGCTGAACGGGCTGTCGCTGCCGCGTCGCTGCCTCGGCTCGCAGGTGTATGGGCGTTGCTGAGATGTGCGGCGTTGTCCGCCCAGCTCCTGTTCGTCCCCATCCATCCTGCCCTTCAGGGTTTCCGCTCCATGTCCAAAAAGCGCAAGCGCATCAGCCGTCGCCGTCTGGCCGGCCAGCGGGTTCTGGCCCATGTGCCCACCCACAACTTGGAGACCGGCGACTACAAACCGGTGACCGCCGCCCGCCGCTACATCGCTGAGAGCGCCATCGTGCCGCCGGCGATCCTCAACGTGCGCCGCAACGAGCACACCACCGACCGCTTCTTCTGGGGCGAAAAGGGTCTGTTCAGCGCTCAATACGCCGAGGAGAACCACTTCCTGTTCCCTTCCCTGCGCGAGATCGTGGATCGCATCGGCGAAGACACCCTGTTCGCCGGCCTCGAAGCCCTGGCAGCTGACGACTGGGAAGAGATGGAAGAGTACGAATACGCCTTCGTTTGATGCCCCTGGGGCAGGACGCTGCGGCGCGCAACCGGCCCCGAGGGGGCCGGTTTTTTCATGGTGCTTTCAACTGCTGGCCAATGAAGGCGGCGATCCGTGGCAGCACGCTGGCGTCGATCGTGTGGCCGCCATGGAACGGCAGCAGTTCGGCCGCTGAACCGGCCTGCTGCAGCCGCTGCAGCACGGCTTCGCTGGCGGCGTAGGGCACGACCGGATCCTCCTGCCCATGGCTGAGTAGCACCGGTGCCGTGGGCCCAGCCGGCTGCCAGCCCTCATGGGGATAGCCGCTGCACGCCACGATCCCCGCCAGCGGCAGCCCACTGCCCACATCCAGGGCCATGGCACCACCCTGGGAGAAGCCCAGCAGCACGGTGCGCTCCAGCGGCACGGTGGTGGCCAGCTCCTCCAGGCGCTGCGCCAGCGCCGTGCGGGCGGCGGGAAGCCGGCTCCAGTCGATCGGCTGCAGGTCGTACCACTGGCGGCCGGCCCCGTAGGGATGCGGTTCAGGCGCCCGCAGCGCCACCACGCTCACCTCCGGGCTCACCAGCATCGGCCCCAGATCCAGCAGGTCGTCGGCGTCGGCGCCCCACCCGTGCAGCAGCACCAGCCGCTGGCTGGCCTCGGCAGGGCCGAGCAGGAGCTGATCGGAGCGGGAACCGGGCATCGGAGTCACGAGCTGCTGCTGCGTAGGTTGGAAGGCTTGCCCTCCACTCAACAGCCATGGCGCCCACGGCCCTGCTCAGCGTGTCCAACAAGGAAGGGCTGCTGCCCCTGGCTGAGGGACTGCTGGCCGCCGGCTACCAGCTGATTTCCAGTGGTGGCACCGCTGCAGCCCTGGCTGCTGCAGGGCTGCCCGTCACCAAGGTGGCGGAGCACACCGGGGCCCCCGAAATCCTCGGCGGCCGCGTTAAAACGCTGCACCCCCGCATTCACGGCGGCATTCTCGCCAAGCGTTCCGAGCCCTCCCACCAGGCTGATCTGGAGGCTCAGGGCATCGCCACCATCGATGTGGTGGTGGTGAATCTCTATCCCTTCCGTGAAACCATCGCCCGGCCGGATGTGAGCTGGGATCTGGCGATCGAGAACATCGACATCGGTGGCCCGGCCATGGTGCGCGCCGCCGCCAAAAACCACGCTGATGTGGCGGTGCTCACCAGCCCCAGTCAATACCCCGCCTTCCTGGAGGCCCTGGCCGCCGGTGCCCTCAGCGAGGCCCTGCGCCGCCGGTTGGCGCTGGAGGCCTACAGCCACACCGCTGAGTACGACACCGCCATCAGCGCCTGGCTCGCCAGCCAGCTCAGTCAGGAGGAGGCCACGGCCGAGCAGCTCACGCTGAACCTGCCGGCGCGCCAGAGCCTTCGCTACGGCGAAAACCCGCATCAGAGCGCCACCTGGTACGCCCAGCCCGGTGCGGGCCTTGGCGCTGGCGAGCAGCTCCAGGGCAAGGAGCTCAGCTACAACAACATCCTCGATCTGGAAGCCGCCCTCGCCACCGTGCGGGAGTTCGGCTACGGCGGTCAGCCCGCCGGCGGCAACCCCTTCCAACCGGCGGCGGTGGTGGTGAAGCACACCAATCCCTGTGGTGTGGCCACCGGCAGCGGCAGCGCCAACGCCCTGGAGCGGGCTCTCGATGCCGATCGCGTGTCGGCCTTCGGCGGCATCGTGGCGATCAATGGGCCGGTGGATGCGGCTACCGCCGGCCACCTCACCAGCCTGTTCCTGGAGTGTGTGGTGGCCCCGGCGTTTGAGCCGGCTGCCCGTGAGCTCCTCGCGGCCAAGGCCAACCTGCGCCTGCTGGAGCTCGACCCGGCTGCGATCGAGCGTGCCAGCCGCCAGCAACTGCGCAGTGTGCTCGGCGGTGTGCTGGTGCAGGAGCTCGACGATCAACCGGTGGATGAAACCGCCTGGCAGGTGGTGAGCCAGCGGCAGCCCACCTCCCAGGAGCTGGAGGATCTGCGCTTTGCCTGGCGTCTGGTGCGCCATGTGCGCTCCAACGCGATCACCGTGGCGAAGGGCGGACAGAGCCTGGGCATCGGCGCTGGCCAGATGAACCGCGTGGGTTCAGCCCGCATTGCCCTGGACTCCGCTGGCGACAAGGCCAAGGGCGCGGTGCTGGCCAGCGATGGCTTCTTCCCCTTCGACGACACCGTGCGCCTGGCCGCCGAGCACGGCATCACGGCAGTGATTCAGCCGGGCGGCAGCGTGCGCGATGCCGACTCGATCACCGCCTGCGATGCGCTCGGCCTGGCGATGGTGACCACCGGCCGCCGGCACTTCCTGCACTGAGGCCGACGCCTCTGCCATAGTTTCGCCCCACTGCGCTGATCCCAGCTCGCTCCCATGCCCGAGAGCCTCGCCTTCAACCTCAACTTCCTGCACCCCCTGGCGATGTGGGCGCTGCTGGCCCTGAGTGGCTACGCGATGTTTCTGGGCATCAAGGCCAAGAAAACCCGCACGGCCGACGCCGAAACCCGCAAGACTCTGATCAAGGGGCAGTTCGCCAAACGCCACTACCTCTATGGCAGCGCTGTGCTGGCGGTGATGGTGCTCGGCACCTTCGGTGGCATGGCTGTGACCTACCTCAACAACGGCAAGCTGTTCGTGGGGCCGCATCTGCTAGTGGGCATCGCCATGAGCAGCATGCTCGTGGTGGCGGCTGCGCTCTCACCGCTGATGCAGCAGGGCAATCTGATCGCCCGCAAGATTCACGTGGGCCTGAACATGGGTGTGGTCACCCTGTTCCTGTGGCAGGCCGTCACCGGCATGCAGATCGTGAACAAGATCTGGGAGAACCGCCCGGCCTGAGGCTGGGGCGCCTGGCTCAGAACTGGGCCCGCCGCCGGGGCGGGCATTCCAGGTTGTGGGTGGCGTGGAAGTCTTCCTGCACCTTCCAGGTGAGTTTGCGCGACACCTGACGCACGATCTGACGCAACAGGTGATCGCCGCTACTTTGCACCAGCGATTCCGGCAGCAGGCCGATCACCGCCGGCAGCTTGATCCACACGCTCAGATCCAGCTCCCAGCGCACCTCGGTGATCGGGGATGCGGCGTGTTGTTCGTCCAAGCGCAGTGCGGCGTTGAACTCCACGTCGTAGAGATCGCGCAGGCCCGGCTGGAATTGCTCGGGCGGCACCGTGCCGATCCGATACACGCCGGCGCTCTGGGGCAGGAGCTCCAGGCCGATGGTGGGCTCCACCTCAAAGCCGAAGTTGCCGAACCGGCCCAGGGTGAGCACGTAGCCGTTGCGCTCCAACGGCTCCACCCGCATCGGTGAGGCGCAGCGCCGGAACCAGCCTTCGTGGCCGTCGAGGTAGGCCTCCACTGTGTGGGCCGGAGCCCGCATTTCCATCAGGTCGGCGAACTGGCTGCTGTAGCAGCGCACCCGCTGGTCATCGCTGTGGCGCAGGGCCGGCAGCAGGGTCTCGCCGGTGTCAGGCAGGGGTTTGGTCACCGATGAGATCAACGCGGTTGGTTCTCCCCGGGCCTGAAGCGGTGAATGTTGAAACAATGTAAAGCCCGGTTGCGGCGCAGATTGCAGCCGCTGTGACAGCCCGCTCAGCCATCCGCCAGATCGATCAGGCGGCTGATCACATCCTCCACCACGCGATCCGGTGTGGAGGCGCCGGAGGTGATGCCCACCCGCAGAGGTCCCTCGTTCAGGAAGGGCTCCACCACCTCCAGTTCGCCATCGAGCGGTTTGTGTTCGATCCGGTTGCCCGGGCCGATCCGCTCTGGGGTGTCGATGTGGAAGGAGCGGATGCCGCGGCTCACCGCGATCTCCTGCAGGTGGGTGGTGTTGGAGGAGTTGTACCCGCCGATCACCACCATCAGGTCGAGTGGCTCATCCACCAGGGCGAACATCGCGTCCTGGCGTTCCTGGGTGGCGTCGCAGATGGTGTTGAACGCCACGAAGTGGTCGTTGAGCTCGGTGGGGCCGAATCGCTGCAGCATCGTGCGCTCGAACAGTCGGCCGATCTCCTCGGTTTCGCTTTTGAGCATCGTGGTTTGGTTGGCCACGCCCACGCGCATCAGGTCGCGGTCGGGATCAAAGCCGGGGGAGGCGGCCTTATCGAAACGGGCCATGAAGGCCTCCCGTTCACCCTTGCCCAGGATGTAGTCGCACACCAGCTGGGCCTCGGCCAGATCGAGCACCACCAGGTAGGTGCCGGCAAAGGAGCTCGTTGCCAGCGTTTCCTCGTGCTTCACCTTGCCGTGAATGATCGAGGTGATCGTGTGCTTCTTGTGCTTCTCCACGGTGTTCCACACCTTGGAGACCCAGGGGCAGGTGGTGTCCACGATGTGGCAGCCGCGCTCGTTGAGCAGTTGCATCTCCTGCACCGTGGCGCCGAAGGCCGGCAGGATCACCACATCACCGCTGGCCACTTGCGAGAAATCCTTCACGCCGCCGTCCACAGGGATGAACAGCACGTTCATCTCCCGCAGGTGATCGTTCACCGAGGGGTTGTGGATGATCTCGTTGGTGATCCAAATCCGCTCGGTGGGGTAGTGGCGGCGGGTTTCGTAGGCCATGGCCACGGCCCGTTCCACGCCCCAGCAAAAGCCGAAGGCCTCGGCGAGCTTCACGCTCAGGCGGCCGTGTTGCAGCTGATGGCCGTTCTCCCGCAGGCTGGCGATCAGGTTGCTCTGGTAAGCCTGCTCGAGGCTGCCGGCCACTTCTTCTCCCAGGCCGAAGCCGCGGCGGTTGTAGCGATCCGAATGGTGCAGGGATCGCTTGAACGCGCGGGTATCCACGGCGGTGGGCACGGGGTTCCCAACTCTATGGGGCCCCGCCGCGCCGGTTGGGTTGCGCGCTGGTCTGTTTTCGACCTACAGATGGCGCAGCGGGTTCCTCGGCACGAATGGTGACGCAGGAGCAGCTGGCTGCCCTTGATTTGCTCATCTGGCTCAAAACCACTGAGCAGGCTGCCCAGCTGGCCTTTTCCAATCAGAGCACGATCTGCCGGCGGACCCAGACGGTGCTGCGGCAGTTCGGCCTGAAGCTCGACCGTGGTCCGTCCGGCCGCCGTCCCGCCGGCGATCTGGAGCTCCTGGATCTCGAGCGGCAGGTGCACCAGCAGGCACGCTTTCGCGGACATCACCCCCTGAGGTTGCACGTCCCGTACTGGACACGCCGGGAAGCGCTGCGTGACCTGCCAGAAGGATGGTGCGCCAATCCCTTGTTGCCGGATCTGGTCTGTGACGACCCGGTCACCCTCCTGAGGGATCACATCCTGGATGCCTGTTTGGTGACGCCAACCCAGTTGCCCGCCTGTCAGGACGATCTGGTGTTACTGGACCTCTACCGGCGCCCGATTCAACTGATCCTGTTTCCGCGTTCGGATGATCATCCGACTGATCTTCGGGATCGGTTCTGGTGGCAGCAGGAGAACGGACAGCTCAATCTGCGGCTGCTGTCGTTCCTGCCGGAAAGCTGTCGGCAGCGTTCCAGCGACTGGTTCAAAGCGCTCGCGGAGGGTCCAGCCGGGTCGTGCCCTGAGCGTCTGCGGCGGCTGGAGCCGTCGCGCTACGCCGGCCAGAGCCTCACCGTGGCTTTTTTGACCCCGGAGATGAGAGCGGCACAGGATCTGCCATCGCAGGTGGAGGAAACGGTGCAGCCTTACCCCTACGTGGAGCGTCTGGCGGTGCTGGCTGATCATGCGGCTGAACCCGCGGTGATCCGCTTACAGGAGCAACTGGTTAAGCGGTTCGCTCCGCAGGCGGCATGGATCGGCTAGGCCTCAGACGTGCAGATCAGCGCTGCGCTGAACTGTCGCGATCCCCTGCCAGTCCACGCCATCGCCGCTGAAGCCGTAACGGCAGGGCAGCACCTCCACGCCGGCATCGAGGGCCTGGCGGAACAGCTCGCCATAGCGGGGATCGGCGCTGTCACCGGGGGCAAAGCGCGTCACATCAGCCCGGCTCAGGCAGGGCACCAGCACCGCCCGCGCCTCCGGCAGCACACCCATCAGCTCCTCGAGGTGTTTCTGGCCCCGTTCGGTCACGGTGTCGGGGAAGAGGGCCAGATCGCCGTCGGTCCAGGTGGTGTTTTTCACCTCCACGTAGATCGGGCGGGGATCGGTAGCGTCTGCTGCCGGGGTGAGCAGCAGATCGATGCGGCTGCGGCGGTTGGCGCCGTAGGCCACCTCAGGCCGGATGGCGGCGATCGGTCCCAGCCAGGGTTCCAGGCAGCCGGCCTCGATCGTGGCCCGCACCAGCCGGTTGGGCAGGGCGGTGTTGATGCCCACCCACACCGGTTCCCCCGCTGCTCCCGGCACCAGGGCCTGCTCCCAGGTGTAGGCCAGCTTGCGGGTGGGGGAGGGGGCATGGCGCAGCCGCACGCGCCCGCCCACGTGCAACACCCCGGTCATCGGCCCGGTGTTGGCGCAGTGGGCCGTTACCACCTCGCCGCTCTCCAGCTCCACATCGGCGAGGAAGCGTTTGTAGCGCTTCAGCAACACCCCCTCCTGCAGCGCCTCGAGCGGCAACACGCGCTGGGCTTGAGGTGCGGGGGCAACCGGCATGACGGCGAGGCTTCTGCAGGCAAGAATCGCCCGAGTTGGGGCCGAGGCCGCACCGGATGAGCGAAACCCCGAGCCCGAGCTCAAGCGCCAGTGCTTCGTCCACCGCTCAGCCGGCCGCCCGCTCCCTGCGCCGCATCGCCCTGATCGTGGCGGTGGCCACGGCCCTGAGCAAATTGGCGGGGCTGGTGCGTCAGCAGGTGATCGCCGCCGCCTTCGGGGTGGGTGCCGCCTACGACGCCTACAACTACGCCTATGTGCTGCCGGGGTTTCTGCTGATCCTGCTCGGCGGCATCAATGGCCCCTTCCACAGCGCCATGGTGAGCGCCCTCTCGCGCCAGCCCCGGGAGGAGGGCGCCCACGTGCTGGCGGCGATCAACACCCTGGTGGGGGTGGGCCTGATCGGAGTGACGCTGCTGCTGTTCGTGGCGGCCGATCCCCTGATTGATCTGGTGGGCCCAGGCCTCGATGCCGAGCGCCATGCGATCGCGGTGCTGGAGCTGCGCTGGATGGCGCCGATGGCCCTCTTCGCCGGGTTGATCGGTCTGGGGTTTGGTGCGCTCAACGCCGCCGATGAGTTTTGGCTGCCCTCGGTGAGCCCGCTGCTCTCCAGCGTGGCGGTGATCGCTGGTTTGGGGATCCTGTGGCTGCAGCTCGGTTCCGCCATTGCCCTGCCCCAATACGCCTTCCTGGGCGGCGCCGTGCTGGCGGGCACCACCCTGCTGGGGGCCGTGTTCCAGTGGCTGATTCAGCTGCCCGCCCTGGCTCGGCAGGGATTGCACAAATTTCAGCTGGTGTGGGATTGGAAGCATCCCGGTGTGCAGGAGGTGCTGCGGGTGATGGGGCCGGCCACCCTCTCCTCGGGCATGTTGCAGATCAACGTGTTCACCGACCTGTTTTTTGCCTCTGGGATCGTGGGGGCGGCGGCGGGCCTGGGCTACGCGAACCTGCTAGTGCAAACGCCCCTGGGCCTGCTCTCCAATGCCCTGCTGGTGCCGCTGCTGCCGGTGTTTGCCCGGCTCACAGCCCCTGGCGACCGGCCTGAGCTGATCAGCCGCATCCGCCAGGGGCTGATGCTCTCCAACGCCTCGATGCTGCCGCTGGGGGCGTTGATGGTGGCCCTGGCGGGCCCGATCGTGGCGCTGATCTACGAGCGGGGGGCCTTCAATGGCGGCGCGGCCGCGCTGGTGGGTGGCCTGCTGATGGCCTACGGCGTTGGCATGCCGGCCTATCTGGGGCGCGATGTGCTCGTGCGGGTGTTTTACGCCCTCGGCGATGGCACCACCCCGTTTCGTTTCTCGATGGCCGGTATCGGCCTCAATGCCCTGTTTGATTGGGTGCTGGTGGGTGGGCCCACGCCCTGGGGTCTGCAGCTGCCGGCCCTCAATTTCGGTGCGCCCGGGCTGGTGCTGGCCACCGTGGCGGTGAACGTGCTCACGTGCCTGGCCTTGCTGTTGGCGTTGCAGCAGCGGCTCGGCGGCCTGCCGCTGGCGGGCTGGGCCCGCGACAGCCTGCTGCTGCTTCTGGCAGCGCTGTTGGGCGGCCTTACCAGCTTCGGCCTGGCGGAGCTGATCAGCTGGCCGGGGCATCTGGTGGGGCTGCTGCTCCAATGCGGCCTCTGCGCCGCAGCGGGTCTGCTCGTGTATGCCGCCGTTGCCAGCTGGGCGGGTGTGCGCGAAGCCACCCAGATCAGCCGCCAGCTCAGCGCGCCGCTGCTGAAACGTCTGCCCGGGCGCCGCTGAACGGCTGGGGCTCAGCTCTACAGCTCAACGACGCGCTCTTCGCGCACGTGGATCGGCACTTCCAGGTGGCTGCGGCCCACCATGGCCGGGCCATCCACCGAATAGATGCGCGCCTCGATGCCGAAATCGCGGAACGCCGTTTCCATCTCCTGCATCAGCGCCTTTTCCACCTGCGCTTCGGCATCCACCACCTTGCCGATCAGCCGGCTGCCCAGGGGGCCGATGCGCTGACGCACCACCTCGCGCGCGTTGGTGACCTCGATGACCAGCACAGCGCCGCAGCGGGATGCGCAACCCTAGCCGCGGTTGGCGAGCAGTTCTTCGAGATCCTGCAGCTGCCCCGCGGGCACCAGCCGCGCCAGGGGCAGGCGGCTGCTGCCGCCACCGATGGGCACCTGCACCGCCTCCAGGGCCAGGCGGGCACACACCGCAGCTCCCTGATCGAGCCGCGCCGCACATTCAATCGCCAGCGCTTCCGCCAAGCCCGCATCACCGAGGTAGAGATGCCATCCCCCGATCTGGATGTAGAGCCGGTCAGCGATCTCCAATTGCAGATCGCGGATCTCGCTGGCAGAGAGGGTCATCGCGGCGCTGGTTGAGCTGCGCTCAGGATGGCGCCTGCGGCCGCCTGGCGACCACGCTGATCAGCTGCACCACCAACAGCACCGCCCAGGCTTCGGTGAGCCAGGCCAGATGCGACCAGGGATGGCGCAGGTTCTGCACAAACCAGAGGCCGCTGTTGAGGGCCGCGAACACCATCGTGTGCAGCACCAGATTCACGATCCGGTTGAAGTGCCGGTAGGTGGGGTCTTCGGGGTCGGCGGGTCCGTACCAGCGGATCGGCATCGGGGGGTGTCGAGAGGTTTGTTGACGGGTGGGCCCTCGGTATGGGCACAATGTCAGGGCAGGCGCAGGCGCTTGTAGCTCAGCGGATTAGAGCATCTGACTACGGATCAGAGGGTCGGGAGTTCGAATCTCTCCAGGCGCGCCTTTCAACTTCAAACCGTCCCTCGGGACGGTTTTTTTGTGCCCGGCCGCCCAGCCTCAGCCCCAGGGGCACGCTCGGCTTCTGTGCTGCGGTTTCTTACGATCAACCCAACTCGACACCCCGAACTGCCATGGCGGAGTCCACCGGAGCAGCCGTCAACCAGTCGCTGGCGGCCGGGGATCCCGCGATCGCAGCCCTGATCGGCAAGGAGCTGCAGCGTCAGCAGACCCACCTCGAGCTGATCGCCTCGGAGAACTTCGCCTCCCGGGCCGTGATGGAAGCCCAGGGCTCGGTGCTCACCAATAAATACGCCGAAGGTCTGCCGTCGAAGCGCTACTACGGCGGCTGCGAGCACGTGGATGCGATCGAGGAGCTGGCGATCGAGCGCGCCAAGGAGCTGTTCGGCGCCGCCTGGGCCAACGTGCAGCCCCACAGCGGTGCGCAGGCCAACTTCGCCGTGTTCCTGGCGCTGTTGCAGCCCGGCGACACGATCATGGGCATGGACCTGAGCCACGGCGGCCACCTCACCCACGGTTCACCGGTGAATGTGAGCGGTAAGTGGTTCAAGGTGGTGCAATACGGCGTGGATGAAGCCACCCAGCAGCTCAACTTCGACACGATCCGCCAGCTGGCGCTCGAGCACAAGCCGAAGTTGATCGTGTGCGGCTACTCCGCCTACCCCCGCACGATCAACTTCGAAGCCTTCCGCGCCATCGCCGATGAGGTGGGTGCCTATCTGCTGGCCGACATGGCCCACATCGCCGGCCTGGTGGCTGCCGGCGTGCACCCCAATCCCGTGCCCGTGTGCGATGTGGTGACCACCACCACCCACAAAACCCTGCGCGGTCCCCGCGGTGGCCTGATCCTCTGCCGCGATGCCGAGTTCGCCAAGCAGTTCGACAAGGCTGTGTTCCCCGGCAGCCAGGGCGGCCCGCTTGAGCACGTGATCGCCGCCAAGGCCGTGGCCTTCGGTGAGGCGCTACAGCCCTCCTTCAAGGCCTACGCCCAGCAGGTGGTGGCCAACGCCCAGGCCCTGGCAGCCCGCATCCAGGAGCGCGGCATCGCTGTGGTGAGCGGCGGCACCGACAACCACATCGTGTTGCTGGATCTGCGCGGCATTGGCATGACCGGCAAGGTGGCCGATCTGCTGGTGAGCGATGTGCACATCACCGCAAACAAGAACACCGTTCCCTTCGATCCCCAGTCGCCCTTTGTGACCAGCGGCCTGCGCCTGGGAACCGCCGCCTGCACCACCCGCGGCTTCGATGAGGCCGCCTTCCGCGAGGTGGCCGATGTGATCGCTGATCGCCTGCTCAATCCCGAAGATGCCGCGATCGAGCAGCGCTGCCGCGACCGTGTTGCGGCGCTGTGTGCGCGCTTCCCGCTCTACGCCGAAGCGCGAGAGCTGCAGCCCGCCTGAACGCCGCCTAAGCTTCCGCCGGCAGGGCTCATCTGGGCCCCGATCCCGACCCGCACTGCCCCGATGATCTCCAGCCGGCCGGATCTCGCCGCTGTTCTGGCCTTTGGGATCGCCGCGCTTTCCACGGCGCTGGTGGTGCCGACCGTACGCCGGGCCGGACTGCGTTGGGGCCTCACCGATCAACCGGATTCCCGCAAGCAACACACCACCCCGATGGTGCGCCTGGGGGGTGTGGGGATCGTGGCGGGCTTCGTGATCGCCCTGGCCCTGATCTGGGGGCTAGGTGGATTCGTGGCTCTCTCCTCCCAGCGCGATAGCCAGATCTGGACCACCATCGCCGGCGCGCTTTGCTTTTTTGTGATCGGCCTGGCCGACGATCTGTTCGCGCTGCCGCCGCTGCCACGCCTGGCCGGGCAGGTGTTGGTGGCCATGGCCGTGTGGAGCCAGGGCGTGCAGATCGGGGCGATCGATTTGCCCGTGCACCTGTTCGGCGCACCCGCCGGTGCGATTGAGCTGCCCGCTGGCCTCAGCCTGCTAGCCACCGTGATCTGGCTGGTGGGCATCACCAACGCCATCAACTGGCTGGATGGCCTCGATGGCCTGGCGGCGGGGGTGAGCGGCATCGCCGCCGTGGGGTTGCTCTCCGTGAGCTACAGCCTCAACCAGCCAGCTCCTGGGTTGCTCGCCGCCGCGCTCGCCGGCAGCTGCCTCGGTTTTCTGCGCCACAATTTCAACCCCGCCCGCATCTTCATGGGCGATGGCGGCTCCTATTTCCTGGGATTTGCCCTCGCCTCGATCAGCATCGTCGGCCCGGCCAAGGGGCTCACCACCGTGAGCCTGCTGCTGCCGCTGCTGATCCTGTCGCTGCCGCTGGCGGATATGTCGGCGGTGATCATGGGCCGCCTCAGCCAGGGCCGTTCGCCGTTCTATCCCGATCGCCGCCATCTGCATCACCGCCTGCTGCGCGCCGGTTTCAGCCACCGCCGCACCGTGGTGTTGATCTATGCCTTCACCCAGTGGCTGGCGGCCTTGGCCCTGGTGTTGGCCAACGCGGAGCTGCGTTTTCTCTGGCTGGCCTTGGCCACGGCCGTGTTGATCGTGGTGGTGATTGCGGCACGCCGCAGCCTCAACCTCGAGCAGCAACAGGCGGGCGATGGCGGCTGAGATCCTCTGCATCGGCACCGAGCTGCTGCTGGGCAACATCACCAATGGCAATGCCCGCTGGCTTGCGGAACAGCTCGCGGTGCTCGGCGTTCCCCACCACCGGCAGCTCGTGGTGGGCGATAACCGGGAGCGCTTGATCGCAGAGGTGCAGGCGGCTGCCGAGCGCTGCCGGGTGCTGATCACCACCGGCGGTCTCGGCCCCACCCCCGACGACCTCACCACCGAGGCGCTGGCGGCAGCCTTCGCCACCCCGCTGGTGGAGCATCCGCAGGTGTGGGCCGACATTCAGACGCGTCTGGAAGCCCGGGGCCGGCCCTGCGCGGCCAGCAATCGCCGTCAGGCTTGGTTGCCCGAGGGGGCGGCGCTGCTGCCCAATCCCACTGGCACCGCCCCCGGCATGATCTGGAGCCCGCGGCCCGGGTTCACGATCCTCACCTTCCCCGGGGTGCCCAGCGAGATGCGGGCCATGTGGGAGGCCACGGCGGCTCCCTGGTTGCAGGCCGCTGGCTTGGCGGAGGGGGTGTTCGCCAGCCGCATGCTGCGGTTCTGGGGTGTGGCTGAATCCAACCTGGCGGAGCAGATGGCCGATCTGCTCGCGGGCTCCAACCCCACGGTGGCCCCCTATGCCGGTGCTGGTGAGGTGAAGCTGCGGATCACCGCGCGCGCCGCCGATCGCGCGGCGGCGGAAGCCCTGCTGGCACCAGTGGAAGCTGAGATCCGTGCGCGGGCGGGTGCCGCCTGCTTCGGCGCCGACGACGACAGCCTGGCGGCGGTGGTGTTGGCCTTGCTGCGCCGCCGCGGCCAAACCCTGGCGGTGGCCGAGAGCTGCACCGGTGGCGGCCTGGGGGCGGCGCTGGCGGCGGTGCCCGGTGCTTCGGATGTGTGGCTCGGTGGCGTGATCGCCTATGCCAACAGCGTGAAACAGGGGCTGCTGGGTGTGCCGGCTGCCGCGCTTGCCGGCCATGGCGCCGTGAGTGATCCGGTGGCTCAGGCCATGGCGGAGGGCGCCCGGCGGGCCACCGGGGCCGACTGGGCCCTGGCGATCACCGGTGTGGCCGGCCCCGTTGGCGGCAGCGCTGAGAAGCCTGTGGGCCTGGTGCATCTCGCCGTGGCGGGTCCCGATGGCTGCAGCAGTGAGGGAGTGCGTTTCGGTGCGAGTCGCGGCCGCAGCTGGATCCAGACCCTCGCCGCAGGCGAGGCCCTCAATCGCCTGCGCTTGCGTTTGCTGCAGGCCTGAAGCGGGCCGGCCGCCAGCGGTTTTTTAGGGTGGCGGATTCCGATCGCCGCATCGCCGTGAGCTCCGGCACCCTTTACGACAAGGTCTGGGATCTGCATCAGGTGGCCCAGCTGCCTGGGGGTGCCACCCAGCTGTTCATCGGCCTGCACCTGATCCATGAGGTGACAAGCCCGCAGGCCTTTGCAGGGCTGAAGGATCTGGGGCTGAGCGTGCGCCATCCCGAGCGCACCGTGGCCACGGTGGATCACATCGTGCCCACCACCAGCCAGGCACGCCCCTTCGCCGATCCGCTCGCCGAGGAGATGCTGGCCACCCTCGAAGCCAACTGCGCTGAGCATGGCATCACCCTGCACGGCCTCGGCAGCGGCCGCCAGGGGATCGTGCATGTGATCGCGCCGGAGCTGGGTCTCACCCAGCCGGGCATGACCGTGGCCTGCGGCGACTCCCACACCTCCACCCACGGTGCCTTCGGGGCGATCGCCTTCGGCATCGGCACCAGCCAGGTGCGCGATGTGCTCGCCAGCCAGAGCCTGGCCATGGGCAAGCTCAAGGTGCGCCGCATCTGGGTGGACGGCCAGCTGCAGAGCGGCGTGTATGCCAAGGATCTGGTGCTGCACGTGATCCGCACGCTCGGCGTGAAGGGCGGCGTGGGCTACGCCTACGAATTCGCCGGCCCCGCCATCGAGGCGCTCTCCATGGAGGAGCGCATGACCCTCTGCAACATGGCGATCGAGGGCGGCGCTCGCTGCGGCTATGTGAACCCCGATTCGATCACTTTTAACTACCTCCAGGGCCGGCCGTTTGCCCCCAGTGGCGAGGCCTGGCAGCAGGCCGTGGCCTGGTGGAGCAGCCTGGCCAGCGGCGCTGATGCCGTGTTCGACGACGAGGTGCGCTTCGATGCCGCCGCCATCGCCCCCACGATCACCTGGGGCATCACCCCCGGCCAGGGCATCGGCGTGGATGAAACCGTGCCCACCCTCGAGCAAACGGAGCCGGATGAGCGGCCCCTGGCAGAGGAGGCCTACCGCTATATGGACCTCCAGCCCGGCACCCCGATCGCCGGCACGCCGGTGGATGTGTGCTTCATCGGCAGCTGCACCAACGGCCGTCTCAGCGATCTGCAGGCGGCGGCGGCGGTGGCCAGGGGTCGTCATGTGGCCCCTGGCATCAAGGCGTTTGTCGTGCCCGGTAGCGAGCAGGTGGCTGCGGCGGCGGAGGCCGAAGGCCTTGATCAGGTGTTCCGCGAGGCCGGTTTTGAGTGGCGTGAACCCGGCTGCTCGATGTGCCTGGCGATGAACCCCGATCGGCTCGAGGGCCGGCAGATCAGCGCCAGCTCCAGCAACCGCAACTTCAAGGGCCGTCAGGGTTCCGCCAGTGGCCGCACCCTGCTGATGAGCCCGGCGATGGTGGCCGCGGCGGCCATCAATGGCCGGGTGAGCGATGTGCGCACGCTGCTCAACGCCTGATCGATTTCCTGTCCTTACGCCCCTCGTTGAACGCCGCCGGCCCGCCCATGACCACTCCCACACCGTTCCCCACCGGTCCGATCACCACTGTCAGCGGCACCACCGTGGTGGTGCGCGGCGACGACATCGACACCGATCGGATCATCCCGGCCCGCTTTCTCAAGTGCGTTACCTTTGATGCCCTCGGGCCTGCGGCGTTCGCGGATGACCGCGCTGAGCTGGCCGCCAGTGCCGCCGGACCCCATCCGTTTGACCGGCCCGAGCACCAGGGCGCGGCGATTCTGCTGGTGAACCGCAACTTCGGCTGCGGATCCAGCCGCGAGCACGCCCCCCAGGCGCTGATGCGCTGGGGCATCCGTGCCGTGGTGGGGGAGAGCTTCGCTGAAATCTTCTACGGCAATTGCCTGGCCCTGGGCATCCCCTGCCTCGTGGCCGATCACGACACGATGCTGGCGATCCAGCAGGCGGCGGAGGCTGATCCCGCGGCGGCGTTCCAGCTGGATGTGGCGGCGGCGCAGCTGCGAGCTGGCGAGCAGCAGTGGCCGCTCGATCTGGCGGCGGGCCCGCGCCAGATGCTGGCCACCGGTCAGTGGGATGCCACCGGCCAGCTCCTGGCCAACGGGGAGGAGCTTGAGGCCACCGCTGAGCGCCTGCCCTATCTGCGCGCTTTCGTGGCGACCAGTCGCTGAACTGTCTAGTACGGAGAGAGGACGGTTCATGGCCGATGCGCTCGCTTCTCTCCGCCCAGCCCGTGCTCGCCTCGCTGCTCCTGGTGGCTCCGGCCGTTGCCCAGCCCATCGCTGTGCAGCCCTACGGCTCTGCTGCGGCTCCCTGGCCTCAATGCCGGGCCTGTGATCTGCGTGGTGCGGATCTGCGCGGTTTGCTGCTCAACGGCATCGATCTCCGCGATGCCGATCTACGGGGCGCTGATCTGCGCGGCAGCAATCTCGAGGGAGCGGATCTCAGTGGTGCTGATCTCCGGGGCGCCCGGTTGCAGGCGAGTTGGCTCAGCAATGCCGACCTGAGCGCCGCCGATCTGCGCCAGGCCAACCTGCAGGATGCGGTGTTGATTCAGGCCCTCACCCCGGGCACCCAGATCGAAGGGGCCGTGCTGGTGGGGGCTGATTTCACCGGTAGTGATCTGGTGATTGGTGGGGAGGATCCTGGTCCGCCGCCCCTGCCGCCCCTGCCGCTGCAGCGTTAGAAGCCACGCCGCTGGATGTCGGCATCATGCGCCACGCCGGGCGGGCTGTAAGGCACGAAGGGCAGGCCAGTGCCGCGGAAGTTGAAGTCGTTCAGCTTCACGCGGATCCCGCCGATGCCTTGATAAGGGCTGTAGTAGACGGCCAGTTCATAGGCGCGCCGCTGCCAGCGCAGTTCCACGTAGGAGTCCATCACGTCGCCATAGAACTCCGAGCTCGCATCCACGTTGAGGCCGATGCCGCCGCTGAAGATCAGCGGGCCCCACAGCTGCTGGGTGAGCCCCAGGCCGAGTGTGCTGAGGTCAACGATGCGATCGAAGCTGAAGGGGCTGACGCCCTGGCGCAGGGTGCCGCCGCCGGTGATCGTGAGTTGGGTGTAGTCGAAGGCATTCTTCTGCAGATGGCCGAGGGTGAGGGTGGGGCCACCACTGATGCCGACGGCCTGCTGGCTGGTGCCATCGCCGTAATAGGCGAGGTTGAGGTTGAGGTTGGTGTTGAGCGTGAGCCCGGGCACCACGGGGGTTGGGCTGAAACGGGTGGCCGCCTCCGTGTTGGGATTCAGGGGCTTGCCCGTCCAGAGCGGCAGCTGGCTGTTGATCGAGCCGTACACACCGGCTCGCCAGAGCTCTGCCAGGTTGGTGCTGCTGAATTCGGTGCCTTGGAAGTTGCCGAAGCCCGCCCGCCAGAACATGCGGTTGCTGATCTTGCCTAGGTTGGGCAGATCACGGGTTTGCTCCAGCGAGGCCCCAACGGCGGAATACACGTCCTGCTCGCCTAGTGAGCCGTTCCAGACCCGATAGCGGTAGGCCGCAAAACCACGGGCGGTGGTTTTGCCGATACCGGGCAGATTGAAGGAGCGGCTGAGATTGCCAACGCTGCGGGTGCCGTTGGCGAGATTGCTGGGATCAAACGTGGAGAAATCGCCCAGCACATCCAGCTTCAGGCCGAGCACCCGCGTGTCGAACTGGGCCAGCAGGCCGAACAGATCGCCGATCCTGGTGGGCTGGCTCTGGGCTTCACTGCCCACCGGTTGGCCCGGCAGCACATAGCTGCTGGTGGTGCCATCGAGGGCACGCCGCGCCATGAACTGGGGCTGCAGGTTGAGGGTGCCCTCTTTGCCCACGGCGATGGGCTTGAGGTTGTAGCCGAGGTAGAAGCCGTCGCGATCCTCCGAGTCCACCGCCGTCACCCAACGGTTTTCCACCTGGCGATCCTTCTCGAAGCGCTGGTTGCGCTGCAGCGGGATCGGCAGTCGGTCTTCCAGGATCAGTTGGTTGCGCGTGGCCTGGATCACCACATCCCCATTGGCTTCCTGGTGGGCCACCACGCCGCTGGCATCCACCCACGACTGCGCCGGCGTGTAGGGGTCGTTGGTGAAGGCAACCCGATCGGCCTGCCAGCCCTGCGGCGTCACGGTGAGGCGGTTGGCCTGCAGACGCCAGCGGCTCACGCTGCCGGTGACGAATTTCTGGTTGTCGTTGGTGTCCAGCGATTGCAGTTGCCAGGGGCGGACATTGCCGTAGGTCACCTCCTGTGCGCTGAGGTCGTCGTTGGCATCGCTGTTGTTGCCGGCCTGGCGGCGCACCGTCAGGCTCTGCTGAAACTGAAGCCCCTCCACCCGTTGATCCACGGTGGCGGCGATCGCCTGGCGCCGCTGCGCCTCCTGTTGTCCGGGGCTGAGACGGTGGGTGGTGGCTGTTGCAGCCGTGCTCCTCGCGCTGGTGCCTGTGGCTTGCTGGCGGGAGCCCAGCGCCACCTGATTGAGCTGTTCGCTTAGGGAGCGCGGCTGAGGTTGTCCACCTCCGGGGCAGCCATCCGCCGCCGCCATGGCCACGCCGAAACGCTTCTCCGGACTGCGCCCAAACCGATAACGCAGGCCCACCAGGTAGGCGTTGCTGCCCTCGCCCACGCCGCTGTAGGTGCCGTAGGCGCCGGAGCGGTGGTGGATGCGTCCCACTAGCGACCATTCCGGCTTGATCAGTGCTTCCAGCTCGAAGCCCAGGTAGTTGAGGAAGGTGGAGTAGTTCTCGCGGAACGTTTTTTCGTAGTTGCTGACGTTGGTGTTCAGGCTGACGCCTTCAAAAAAAGCCAGGCTCAACCATGGCTGCACCCAGGCGCGCACCCCGAAGCTCCAGGTGAATTCGCCGAAGGTCTGCGCTGGAGTGTTGGCGTAGGCCACGTCCTGGTTGAAGCCGCCGCCCGGCTGTTCGGCGGCGTGGTGCAGCAGGGCGTTGGAATCGAACTCCAGGGCCAGGGGGCCGGCCCGCAGCAGGCGTTTGTTAAGCCCCACCCCCCAGAGGTATTCCGGCCGCAGCTGACCTTTGAACACAAAGGTGTCGGCGAAGTTGGCGTCGATCATCTGGCCGCCCCAGAGGGTGGCGGCCCAGGGGTAGGGGCGCCAATCCGGGATCGGTGGCAGCGCCGGCGGGCAGGCCATGGTCTGCGCCATCGGCGAGAGCGCCACCGGCGGCATTTGCCAGGTGTCGGCGGGTAGCGCTTCCGGGGTGCCAGCGGGCACCACGACCGCAGCGCCGCCGCTGAGCGTTGGCTCCACCAGCTCGGTTTGCGCTGTTAAGGGCTCCACATCGAAGTGGATGTTGCCATTGAACGGTGCAACGGCCGCATCCCAGTAGCTCAGGGGCAGCAGCGGCGCCGAGGGGGGCTTGCTGGGATTGAGATCGAGGGCAGCGCTGTCGAGATCCAGCACGCCATACACCTCATCGATCTCACCGCTGTTCTCGATCAGGCTGTAGCGGAGCTTGCTGGCCTGCAAATACTGGCTACCCCGCTGGAAGCGGATGCGCCCACTGGCGTAGAGGGTGCGGGTGCCGCTTTCGTATTCCACCCGATCCGCCAGCAGGCGGCCCCCGGCCAGGGTCATGGTCACGTTGCCCACCGCCACGAAGCGGTTGGCCAGCAGATCGAAGCCCTGGCTGTCGGCCGAGAGCTGGATCTCGATGGGCGGCTTCTGGCCGGGCGCCGGCTCGATCAGCTGCGGCTTGGCGGCTACCGGCGCGGCGGCGGCGGGGCCCGGGGCTGTCTGGGTTGGCTCAGCGGCGTGAGCGCTGCTGGCCATCACGATCGATGCCGATCCCAGGACCCCGATCAGACGGCGGACGCGTGTCGGGAAGGGCACCGAGGCGATTGAAGAGGGCGTGATCCTGCCACGCCTGACGGCGTAGCGCTCAGGCTCAGTCCTCCAGGTCCTTGCGGCTGGGGGTGCGGCTGGGATCGCTGGCCAGGAAGCCGAACACGAAGATCCCGATGAAGAAGAAGACGACGGAGTAAACCGAGATCTTGAGGGCGAGCATTGGTTCTGTCCGGCGATGACAGGGAGTGACGGGCGCCTGATGGGCTCGGAACGATCCCTGGGGCGGCGGCATCATCCTATGGGTCGTGATCGCGTTGACCGATGCCCGAGGGCCCAGACAGCGCTGTTCGCTCCTGGATTGAAACGTTTCAGGGTCAAGCGCGTCTGGATCTGCGCCCCCTCTGGCGCCGTCAGCGCAGCGATGGCCAGTGGGATCTGGCGCTCGATGATCCCTGGGGCGCCAGGCATCGCCCCGATTGGCACGCCCGCGGTTTGGTGGTCTGGCCCCGCGGCTGCTGCTGGCAGCGGCTCGTGCTGCCGTTGGCGTGCCCGCAGGCCTGGCAGGGCCAGACCGATCGGCTGGCTCGCCTGGTGTTGCGCTGGTGGGCCGATGCGGTGGAGCTGCGGGTGGATGGCGCCTTGGTGCATCAGGGCGATCTGTTCGATACCTCCTGCCGCTGGCCCCTGCCGCCGGCTTGGTGGCAAGGACAACCGCTGCAGCTGGATCTGCGGCTGCGCTCCCCGCTGCACGACGACGGTGCGCTGATCACAAGCCAGGTGGAGTTGGAGCCCCTGGATCCCGCGGATCCAACCGGTGTGCTGCTGCCGCAGCAGCTGGCGCTTGCGGCCCAGCGGCTGGAGGGCAGCGAGCTGCAGGCATTGGAGCAGCGCCTGCACGCCCTGAATCCCGCCGCTCTGGCCACGGGCACCGCGCTGCAGCCCTGGCTTCAGGAGCAGGCGGCGTCAGCGCCGCCCGGGCCGGTGCATGTGCTCGGCCATGCCCACCTGGATCTGGCCTGGCTCTGGCCCGTGGCCGACACCTGGCAGGCGGCGCTGCGCACCTTTGAGTCGGTGCTGGGGCTGATGGAGCGGTTTCCGCAGCTGCACTTCGCCCACTCCACCCCGGCGCTCTACGCCTGGATCGAGCAGCACCGCCCGGCCCTCTTTGCCCGGCTGCGGGTGGCCATGCAGGCTGGCCGCTTCGAGCCGATCAATGGCCCCTGGGTGGAGAGCGACTGCGTGCTGATCGGCACGGCGTCGTTGTTGCAGCAGTTCGCCCTTGGCCAGGCCTACAGCAACAGCCGCTTCCCGGAATGGCGCCACAACCTCTGCTGGTTCCCCGACAGCTTCGGGTTCAGCGCCGGTCTGCCGGCCGTGGCCCAGGCCACCGGCGTGGAGTGGTTCTGCACCCACAAGCTGGCCTGGAATGCTGGCACTCCCTTTCCCCATCGGTTGTTTCGCTGGCGCAGCCGTTGTGGCGCGGAGCTGTTGTCGCTGGCCACCGCCCCCATCGGCACCGATGGCGATCCGCTGGCCATCGACCGCTACCGCCAGCAATGGCAGGCAGCCACGGGTGTGGACTCAGCCCTATGGCTGCCGGGTGTGGGTGATCACGGCGGTGGACCCACCGCGGAGATGCTCGAGCAACTGCGGCTCTGGGAGCAGCAGCCTTTGGCGGCACCGCAGCGCCACGGCAGCTTGCGCGATTACCTCGCCACGCTCGAGCCCCTGCGATCACAGTGCCCGGTGTGGCGCGATGAGCTCTATCTGGAGCTGCACCGCGGCTGCGCCACCAGCCGCCCGGATCAGAAACGCCACAACCGCAGCCTGGAGCGGCTGCTGCGGGAGGCGGATTTGGCGCAGGCGCTGCTGCATCTGCTGCGCCTGGATCAGGCACCTGCTCCAGCCGCCGACTGGCGGCCACTGCTGTTTCAGCAGTTTCACGACATTCTTCCGGGCACCTCGATCCCGGAGGTGTTTGAGCAGGCTGAGCCCCAATGGCGTCGGGCCCGCCGCCAGGCCCGTGCCGCCCGTGATCGGGCCCTGCAAGCGCTGCTGCCGGCGGGCGATGGCGTGTGGTGGTTGGCGCAGCTGAACCCCCAGGCTGCAGGGCCGCAGGTGCTGCGGCTGCCCCGAGGTCAGTGGCGCCTGGGCGCGGGTGGCGCGCTCCTGCCGCAGCAACCGGCCCCCGGTGGCGGCACCTGGGTGCAGCTGCCGATGCCCGCGGGCGCGGCTGCCGTGCCGCTCTGGCGGGATCACCCGGCAGCGCCGGAGCTGGCCCAGGAGCCGGTGCAGCAGTTGGTGCAGCAGCCGGTGCAGCTGGAGGCTCTCGATGCCCAGCGCTGGCAGCTGCGCAATGGGTTGGTGCAGGTGGAGCTGGGGCCCGAGGGGGTGCAGCAGCTCTGGGGTTCCGACGGCCGGCCGCAGTTGACCGGGCCCCTGGCCTGGTGCCGCTGGGCCGACCACGGGGAGTTCTGGGATGCCTGGGATCTCGCCGCCGACTACCGAACCAAACCCCTGCCGCTGCACTGGGAGCCCCAGCCTGTGCTGGCGGAGCAGGGACCGCTCTGCACCCGTTTGGTGTGGCGGGGGCGCTGCGGCCGCAGTCGGCTGCGGCTGGATGTGCAGCTGCGGGCGGGCACGCCTTGGCTTGAGCTTGGCCTGCAGGTGGATTGGCAGCAGCGCCACGAGCTGTTGCGGTTGGAGCTGCCCCTGGCCCAGCCCGCTTGCCGCTACGCCGCCGACACGCCGGGTGGTGTGCTGGAGCGGCCGGCGCAGCCGGCCAATCCACGCGAGCAGGCGCGTTGGGAAGTGCCTGCCGTGAGCTGGCTGGCCTCCCAAACCGCAGAAGGCGGCGGCTTGGCCGTGCTGCTGGATGGTCCGCAGGGGGTGTCGGCGGACGTGGATCGGTTGGGGGTGTCGCTGCTGCGGGCACCCACCTGGCCGGATCCCTCGGCGGATCAGGGGTTGCAGCGCTTGCGTGTGGCCTTGATGCCCTGCACCCAGGGCTGGCGCCAGCAGGCGGTGCCGCGGCAGGCGCTGCGGCTGCGGGAGCCCCTCTGGCTGCGGCCGGGCTCTGGCGGGGACGATGCCGCGCCGCTGGCCTGGCCGCCCCTGGATCTGGGCATCGAGGCGCTGCAGCTCGTGCAGCTTCAACCCTCAGACGCTCAGGGCGAAGCCCGGCTGGTGCTGCAAAACCTCAGCCCGCAGCGGCAGCGGCTGCAGTGGCCGCCGGGCTGGATCGCGGAGGGGCCGGATCAGCTCGGCCCCTGGCAGCTCGGTGCGTGGCAGTTGAGGTGCCAGTCCGCTGTCGCTCAGTCGTCGTGATCGTCGAACGGATCGGTGAGGCCCTTCGATGGCGGCCCGAAGGCGGTGTAGATCCCGAAACCGGTGAGGCCCAGCAGCACGGCCAGCACGGCCAAGGCCACGGACAGGGCTGGGGACGACGTTTCCATCACAACTCTCGACAGGGCCGGCCGCGGCGATGGCCGCGACCCTTACAGTAACGAGACTGCCCCTCCTGCCTGAGAGCTCAGCCCGTCATGGCTCAACGCACCCGCCTGGGAGATCTGCTCCGCCCCCTCAACTCCGAGTACGGCAAGGTTGTGCCGGGTTGGGGCACCACGCCGGTGATGGGCGTGTTCATGGCCCTGTTCCTGGTGTTCCTGCTGGTGATCCTGCAGCTCTACAACAAGTCGCTGCTGCTCGACGGCATCACTGTGAACTGGAACGGCGTTGGCTGATTCATGAACGTTTTCGGGGTCGGACTGCCAGAGCTGGCAGTGATTGCTGCCATCGGCCTTCTGGTGTTCGGCCCGAAGCGTTTGCCGGAGCTTGGAAAAACCCTCGGCCGCACGCTGAAGGGCTTCCAGTCGGCTTCCAAAGAATTCGAGCAGGAGTTCCGCAAGGCTGTGGACAGCGTGGAGGCCGAGGTGACCGCCTCCACCACCCTGCCTGCTGAGCCCAGTCAGCCTGCGGCGGCTGAATCCTCTGAGCCGCCTGCGGCCTGAACGCTGCCATGGCTCACGCCGCCGGGTCGCCCCCTCTGCAGCTGCTGGTGGGTCTCGGCAATCCGGGCGAAAAGTATGCCGGCACCCGCCACAACGTGGGGTTCATGGCGCTTGAGCGTTTGGCACAGCGCTCGGGCAGTGCCTTTCGTCAGCAGAGCAAGCTGCACGGCTTGCTGGCGGAAATCGGGCATGGAGCCGGCCGCCTGCGGCTGCTGATGCCCCAAACCTTCATGAACGCCAGCGGCCGTTCGATCCGAGCGGCGCTCGATTGGTTTGATCTCGAGCCCGCCCAGATGCTGGTGCTCGTGGACGACATGGATCTACCCCTGGGGCGGCTGCGCTTGCGCGTGTCCGGCGGTGCGGGCGGCCACAACGGCCTGCGCAGCACCATTGCCCATCTGGGCGGCCAGGACTTTCCACGCCTGCGGATCGGGATCGGTGCCCCAGCCCTCAACCCGGAAGAGCGCAAGCAACGCACCGTTGGCCATGTGCTCGGACGCTTCGCGGTGGCGGAGCAGTCGGTGCTCGATCAGGTGCTCGATGAAGTGCTCGACGGCATCGAGCTGATCCAGCGGCTCGGTTTTGAACGGGCTGGTAACCGATTGAACGGGTTCATCGCCCCGGATGCGGTCAAGCTGGTCGAGGCCCCCAGCCGCTGAGTGCCTGTTCTGTGAGTCGTCTGCCCGCCACCACTGCCCAGCTGCGGGTGCTGCAGCAGAGCTTCAGCCGCCGCCTGCTGGAAGGCGAGGTGAGCGCCGGTGGGTTTCAGTGGACCTTCAGCTGGTTTTTTGATCGCGGCGAGTTGCAGGTGGAACCCTCCCTGGGCCGGGCCCTGATCCATGACGCACTGCTGCGCTTCCTGCTCAAGGCCGACTACCAGCTCGAACCGGGTGGCGATTACGCCTTCACCGTGCGCGCCAAATTCTGAGCCAGGCCGCTCAGCGCGGCAGCAGGGCCAGATCGGCGCCACGGGTGAGTGCCCGGCCCAGATGCCGTTCCAGCAGGATTTGGGCCACGACATCGTCCACATCGCGGGGCGGTAGCCGCAGCCCCGGGGGCAGCAGGCGCCGCCAGCCCCTCGGGGGTTCCAGTTGCCAGTAGCGCCGGCGCGCTTCCAGGGTGGTGCCCGCCTCCGGCACCAACACCAGCGGCAGCCGCTCCTGGATCCAGGCCTGCCAGGCCCGGCTGCCGGTGCCGTTGCCCAACACCACGGCGCTGCAGCTGCCCTGCGCCAGCCAGGTTTCGAGCTGCATTTGGCAGCGTTGGGGCGGCAGCACGCCCGCCGCGAGCACCTGCCCCTGCTCGGGATCGGCCAGCACCAGGCCGCATTTGCTCCGGCCTGGATCGATCGCCGCTAGCGGTATCACCGCGACACCGCCTTGATCGCCACCGCCACTGGATCCACCACATCGCTGGTGCGGCGGGAGATCGCTTGCAGCTGCACCACCTGATCCCGGGGTCGCTCGCTGAGGGCCGTGCCCAGCTGTTTCACGCTGGCCGGGTCGAACTGCAGGCCGCTGGCCAGGCTGCCGTCGCGTTTCACGGTGTTGTAGGCCGCCGCCAGCAGCAGATTGATGCGGCTGCGCACCTGTTCGGGGCTGCGTTCGTCGGCTTCCAGCACGGTGCTGGCCAGCTGCGCCCCGGCTTTCACCACCTGCTTGTTGCGGCGCACGTCGGGGAAGGCCACCACCTGGCGTTCTCCCTTGAGCACATTCGCCGCCGAGATCAGGCTCACCACCCAGTCGCCGCGTCGGCTCAGGATGCCCTCCAGCTTGGCGATGTCGCTGCGGGGCACCCGCAGGATCTGGCGATTGGGCGGTTCACCCGGCAACACCAGTTGGTAGACGTTGGTGTTGGTTTGGCGCAGCAGGGCTTCGATCACCGGCTTGGCCTGGCTGGCGTTCTCGATGCGCACCTTGGCGATTTCTAGCGGTTGACCGCTACTGATCACCACATCGCCGCGGCGCAGGGCAATCAGGTTGGTTTCCAGTTGCTGCAGCTCCTTGGCACCGCTGCTGATGCGGGTGTTCAACCGCGCCAGTTCGTCGCGGTTGCGCTGCAGATCGGCATCCTTGCTGCCGATGTCGCGGCTGAGCCGGTCGCGTTCCTGCTCAAGCTGGCGGCGCTGGGCCATCAGCGGTGCCAACTCCTGGCGCAGGGCGGCCGCCTGGGCTTCCACGGTGCCGAGCTGCTCGCGGGCCTGCGCGCGGCCCCGCTCCGCACGGCGCAGATCGCTCTGGCTGCGCTCGAGGGAGCGGCGGCCCTCTTGCAGCCGTTGTTCCAGCTGATCCAGTTCAAACAGGCCGGTGCGCAGCCGATCGCTCACCAGCAGCATCAGCCCCAGTGAGATGGCGCTGATCAGGCTGCCGGTGAGCACTGTGATCAGCACGGCCGTGCGGCGCGGCCGCATGCCCAGCAGGCTCAGCCGCGCTTTGCCCACCTTGGAACCCAGCCGATCGCCGAGGGTGGAGAGCACTCCACCCAGCAGCAGCAACGCCAGGATCAGCAGCCAGCCCGACACAGCACTGTGCGACGACGCTCAGTATCGACGCCTGCGGTTCAGCTGAACCGTTTGGCCAGGGCCAGAGGGTCAAACACCGTGATCTTTTTGCGATCGATCTGCACCAGGCCGGCGTTGCGCAGGTCGCCCAGCAGGCGGGTGATCGTCACCCGGGTGGAGCCGATCGCCTCGGCGATGGCCTGGTGGGAGAGCCGCAGATCGATGGTGATCCCCTCGTTGCCGGGCACGCCGAAATCGCGGCAGAGCACCAGCAGGAAGCTCACCAGCCGCGACGACATATCGCGGTGGGTGAGGGTTTCGATCATGGTTTCGGTTTGCAAGATGCGCGAGGAGAGGCCCTGCAGCATCAGCAGGCCAACGCTGGCATCGAGCTCGATCGCCTTGCGCACTGAGGTGGCGGGGGCGGTGACCATCTCCACCCGCGTGAAGGCCACAGCGTGATAGAAGCGGTCGGAGCGCTGGCCGGTGAGCAGCGACAGCACCCCAAACAGACTGTTCTCCCTTAGCAGGGCCACGGTGATCTCTTCGCCCGACTCATACACCCGCGACAGGCGCACGGCCCCACGGCGCAGCAGATACACCTTCTCGGCCGGATCTCCTGGGAAGAAGATCGTCTTGCCGCGCTCCACCGTTTCCGTGGTGCTGCCGCTCAGGCCGCGGATCACATCCAGCAGGGTGGCGTTGGCCGCCGGGACGGCGCCCGTGGTGGGGCTAGCGGAGTAGCGGCTGAAGCCTGGTTGGGCACCGACCATGACGGCGGGGCAAGGTGAGCCGGACCCTACGGATCACCCCGGCGGGCACTTGTAGTGGTTGACACTAATTCGGTGCTTGCTCCAGGGCCTGGAGCTGACTCTGCCGAAGCTGCACCAAGCCGGGCTCGGCGAGATCGAGCAGCTGATTGAGCTGTGTCCGGCTGAATGGTGCGCCCTCGGCGGTGCCCTGCACCTCCAGCAGCTCGCCCCTGTCGTTCATCACCACGTTGAGGTCCACCTCGGCGCGGCTGTCTTCGCTGTAGTCGAGATCGAGCAGTGCCCGCCCCTCCACGAGTCCCACCGACACTGCCGCTACCTGGGAACGCAGTGGCGATTGCGCCAGCACGCCGCGTGCCTCCAATCGCCGCAGGCCGAGGGCTAGCGCCGCCCAGGCGCCGGTGATCGAGGCGGTGCGGGTGCCGGCGTCGGCCTGCAGCACGTCGCAGTCCACATGCAGGCTGCGCTCGCCCAGGGCTTCGAGATCGAGGCAGGCCCTGAGGCTGCGGGCAATCAGCCGTTGGATCTCCTGGGTGCGCCCCGAGAGCTTCATCAGCTCCCGCGGCTGGCGGCTGGGGGTGCTGGCCGGCAGCAGCCGGTAGTCGGCGCTGAGCCAGCCCTTGCCGGAGCCCTGGCGCCACTTCGGCACGCTCTCCTCCAGGCAGACGCTGCAGATCACCGCCGTGCGGCCGGTGTGCACCGTGACTGAGCTGAGGGCAAAGCCCATCGGATCCCAGCTGAAGCGCGTGGGCCGCAGCGCGCCGGCACCACGTCCATCACGGCGGGCGGCTGCATCAGACATGGCGCGTCGGTGGAGTGGCGGTTTGGCGATGGTACGCGTGTTTGCACTACAGGTAGTGGTGAACGCTTGCCGGGCGGCACAACGCCGCTACATTCAGGTTCACGAGCGGCGGCCAGAGCGGAGATGACGGCGAGCATTGCAGCGCATCCCAACGGCGCCTCCGCGAGTGGCTCCACGAGTGGCTCCAGCGGTTCTCAGCGCCCAGGTCATCGGGCAGCAGCGCGGCCACTGACACCGCTGCGCAGCCTGCGGCTGGTGGCGCAGCAGGAAGGTTTGCTGCAGGTGCACACCGCTCCGTTCCGCGGCAGTTTCAGCGGTGTGTTCAGCCAGGCCTTGCGCAGCGCTGGCCTGGGCAGCCGGGTGTTGATCAGCCAGTTCCTCAAAGGCGGCGTGGACCAGGGGCTGGAGCGCAGCGTCTGGCTCTGCGGCCGCTTGCAGTGGCTGCGGCCGGCGGTGGCCTCCTGCCTGGATCAACCGCTGGCGGGCGATGCGTTCGCCAGCGATCGCGAGGCCGTGCAGGAGGTGTGGGCCTACACCCGCGAGCAGATGCTGGCCGGTCAGCTCGATCAGCTGGTGCTCGATGAGCTGGGGCTGGCGGTGGAGCTCGGCTATCTGCAGGAGCACGATGTGGTGAGCGCCCTGGAGCAACGGCCCTCCCACCTGGATGTGATCCTGACGGGACCTGCCATGCCCGGCTCCCTGCTGGCGATGGCGGATCAGGTCACGCAGCTGCGCCGAGGTTTCTGATGCTCAAGAACGACCGTTGGATTAACGAGCAGGCGGCCCAGGGCCTGCTTGAGCCCTTCCAGCCCCAATTGGTGCGTCACCTCGATCCTGACAACGGGGCCCAGCCGGTGCTCAGCTTCGGCTGCTCCTCCTATGGCTACGACCTGCGTTTGTCGGCACAGGAGTTTTTGATCTTCCGCCACGTGCCCGGCACGGTGATGAACCCCAAGCGGTTCAACCCCGCCAATCTCGAGCCGGCGCCGCTGCATCACGACGAGGACGGCGACTACTTCATCCTGCCGGCCCACTCCTACGGCCTCGGCGTGGCCCTCGAGAAGATGAAGGTGCCCGCCAATATCACGGTGATCTGCCTGGGCAAGAGCACCTATGCCCGCCTGGGAATCATCGTGAACACCACCCCCGCTGAGGCCAGCTGGGAAGGCCATCTCACCCTGGAGTTCAGCAACTCCTCGGGAGCCGATTGCCGCATCTATGCCAACGAGGGCATCTGCCAGCTGCTGTTCTTCGAGGGGGATCCCTGCGAAACCACCTACCAAGACCGCGCCGGTAAATACCAGAACCAGCCCGAGCGGGTGACCCTCGCCAAGGTTTAGCGCTGGCGCTACGGCGCCAGGCGCGCCTTGTGCAGCCGGCTCTTCTCATACCAAGCGGCGATTTCAGGGGCCCAGGCCTGCAGGTGGGGCCACATCAGATCGCACAGCACCCGGATCTCCTCCTGGGCGTCGAGCTTGGCGCGCAGATCCATGAAGTGCAGGAAGGCCCGCAGCGAGAAGCTCACCACGAAGTGCTGGCGGTAGTCGAAGGGGAGGATGCCGCGGGCGTGCTCTTCGGCGAAACCGGCGGCGAGCATGTCGCGGTAGCGCTCAGCGGCTAGGCGGCAGAGCTCCAGATCCTTGGCGCGCTCCTCGGCGGTGTAGGCGTATTTCTTGCCTTGGCGATCGCTGTAGTGGCCTTCCGGGCGCAGGTAGAACACCTCCTCGAGCTCGAGTTCACCATTGGCGGCGCGGCAGATGCGATCGCCCGTGTAACGCATCGACTGCACATCGAAACTCACCCCCACCCGGTGGGTGCGGGCCTGCTGCATCACCGAGTGGGGGAACCAGCCCACATTGAGCAGGATCTGGGCGTGCTCCAGCGGTCCGTAGTGGCCGCGCTCCCCGGCGAGAAGCCGCTTCACGCAGATCTCGCCGGCCTTGGTTTCGTCGGGCCACTCGGCGCGGTCAGCGGCCACGAACCCCTCGCTGTAGTCCTGGTGCATCGCGGCGTAGATGCACTGCTGGGGGTTGGGGGTGGCGGCGAGCAGCTCAACCCGGAAGCGGTTCATGGGGCGTTGCGCCGGATGGCTGCAGGGTAGGTGGGGTTTGCGGTTCGGCTCTGATGCCGATCAGCTGTGGCTGCGGGGGCCGGCCATGGCGGTGGCCACGGCGGCTGTTGGTTGGAGGCTGCTCTGGCTCGCCAGGCCGGCGAGTTGTGGCAGGGGGGTCTGCGCGATCAGCGCCGTGGTGAGCGCCTCGAGTTCAGGCCGGCTGCGGGCTCCGAGGGCGCGACCAATCGCTTCACCGGAGGCATTGAACAGCTCCAGCTGCGGGATGCCGTTCACGTCGTAGCGATCGATCTCCGGTTGCCAACGGGGGTTGTCCACGTTGAGCAACACCACATCGAGTTCGGCGTGGTGTTGTTGCTCGATTGTCTCCATGGCTGGCGCCATCGCCTGGCAGGCCTCGCACCAGTCGGCGTAGAACTCCACCAGCGTGGGGCGGCCATCTCCGAGCGCCACGCTCAGATCGAGCGATTGGCGAGCCAGCTTCTCCAGCGGTGCGGCCGGCTGCAGTCCGCCCCGCAGCAGGAACAGCACCAGCGCCAGGACAGCCCCGAGGGCGGCCAGCAGCATGCGCGCGCGGCGCCCCAGCAGTGGCGCGGCGGCGGCGGTGCTGCTGGATTCGGGTGTGGGTGCGCTCACGGCGTGAGGCCGAACATCGGCCCACAATCTGGCAGCTGCAGCAGGGTCGTTACGCTTGGCCCAGCGGGCCATGGAGCGTGAAGCGCCGCATCACCCTGCATTTCCCCCGCGAGGCGGTGCATCAGCCGATCGCCTACCGGCTGGCGGTGGAATTTGATATCGCTGCCAAGATCCTGCGCGCTCAGATCGCGCCGAATCAGAGCGGCACGATGGTGGTGGAGCTTTCGGGCGACATCGACGATCTGGCGGCGGCCGAGCACTGGTTGGAAGCTCAGGGTCTGGGCCTCAACCGCGCTGCTGGTCAGATTCAGATCGATGGCCAGCGCTGCGTGGATTGCGGCCTGTGCAGCAGTGTCTGCCCCAGCGGCGCGCTGCGTTGCAGTGCCCCCACTTGGCAGCTGCAGTTCGACGCGCAACGCTGCCTGGTGTGCGAACAATGCATCCCAACGTGTCCGTTCAACGCCATCGCCCTGGTGCTGGAGCCATCGCTGTGAGAGCTGTGTTCGGTTTGCTGCTGCTGCCCATGCGAGCACCGATGTTGCTGGTGCTGCTGCTAGTGAGCGGCTACATGGGCCTGCACTGGTCTGAGGTGGCGCCGCAGCTGGCCAGCCAGGCCGAAACGCCTTTGCAGATGGGGCTGGCGGGGCCGCTGTTCTGGCCGCTGCAGTGTCTGCAGGCGTTGGTGGTCGTGATGGTGTGCGCCATGCCGGATCTGCTGCTGCGTGAACTGTCGAGCCTGATGGCCGCCAGTAAGGCGCTCACCCTGGTGGTGACCCTGCTGATCGTGATTACGGGCGGTTTGTATCTGCTGCATCTGGCCGTGCTCACCGAGGTGCTGGCTCTGGCCGCAGCTGTGCTGCTGGCGCGGCTGGATCTGAGCCGGTTACGGGTGGCGCCGGCGCCGCTGCTCAGCGCCTGCGGCCTCAGTGTGTGGGTGTTGATCGGCATCGGCCTCGGCACCTGGCTGCACAGCCGTGCTGTTGGCTTGGTTGGTTAACGGCCGCTGCTGCAGATCGGCTGAGGGCTTTGGTTGAGCAGCCGGTAGCTCCAGCGGTTGCCGAGCACCTTTTTCACGTAAAGGCGCGTTTCGGGATAGGGAATCGCCTCGGCCCAGAGCTCGGGCTCCCGCCTGGGATCGGGGGCGCCAGCTCGGATCCAGCCCGCCACGGCGCCGGCGCCCGCGTTGTAGCTGGCCACGCTCAGAAAGGGATCGCCCTGCCAATGGGAGAGCAGGTTTTGCAGGTAGCGAGCCCCCAGCCGCCCATTCAGCGCCGGGTTCTCCAGGGCCTGGCGATCCACCGGCGCTCCCGCCACCTCGGCGGCGGTGTCGGGCATCAGTTGCAGCAGCCCGACGGCCCCCACGGGCGAGGCCACGGCGGCGCTGAAGCGGGATTCCTGCCGGGCCACGCCCCACAGCAGATCGAGATCGAGACCGGCTTCAGAAGCAGCAGCCCCCAACTCCGCCTGGAAGCGGCGCGGATGCTGCTGCTCCTCCCGTTGCCATTGCCGGCGACAGCCCGGCTGGGGCAGCCGTAAACCAGCCTGCTCCAGCTGCCCGAGGCCGGTCCAGTCGTCGCCGATGCCCGTGCGCAGTCGGCCCTCCAGCAGCAGCTGCTCAGGCCCCTGGGGCGGCCGACCGCCCTGCTGGTGCCGCCAGTGTTCCCAGGCTTCGAGCGCTTGGCCGGTGCGCCAGAGCGCATCGAGGTTTTGGTTGCCGCTGGCCAGGGGTCGCCAGGGCAGATCCGGTTGCTGGGGTTGGGGCTTTGAGCTGGCTTGGTGCGCCAGCGGGCTGCCCAGCCGCACCAGGGCTCGCCAGCTGTAGTAGCCCAGCGGTTGGGCCTGCAGCACGGCTTGCCAATGGCGCTGGGCTTGCTGGCGTTGGCCCAGCTGTTCGGCTGCGTAGCCCTGCCAGAACAGCTGACGCGCCGCCAGCGGGGCAGGCAGCTGCCTGCTCGGGATCGCCGCCAGCACGGCCGCGGCCTGCGGCCAGTGGCGCTTTAGCAGAGCCTGGCGGGCCAGCTGCCACTGCAGCTCCCAGCTGGCGGGATCCTGGGGCCATCGCTTCAGCACGGCCCGCCAGGAGCTACGGCCCTCCAGCGCCAGCCGTGCCTGCACGGCGGGGGTGGCCTGGAGGGCGGGGGGTAGTTGCTGCAGCTGTGCCAGCACGGTGGCCTCGGGTTGGTCGGCCAGCAGCGCGGCCGCCTCGCGGGCTTCGGGGCTGTGGGGGTGTTGCCGGGCCAGCTGCAGCAGGCGGGCTTGCGCCTGGGCCTGCTCGGCCGCCGTGCCCCGCAGCAGGCTGCGGTCCAGGCTCAGTTGCAGCTCCAGCCCCGCCGGTTGTTCTCCCAGGCAGTGCAGGGCGGCTTGGCTCTGCCCCAGCTGCAGCAAGCCCGCCGCCAGCTTTTGTCGTTGCGGAGCGGTGAGCTGGGGGGCCTGCGCTTTGCAACGCGCCAGTAGCAGCGCTTCAGCGCCGGGCCAGCGGGCCCCCCAGCGGGCTAGATGCAGGCTGTCGCCCGCCTCCACGGCGGCGGCCAGGGCGGCGGGATGGGCGGGGAAGCGTTGCAGCAGCTGGCGGCGCCGTTGCGGCTGGCTCGTCCCCAGGGCATAGAGAGCATCGGCGCTGGCGGGTGCGCCGTGAAAGCGCCGCAGCAGCTCCTGCCAGAGGGCCTGGGCTTCCAGTGGCCGGCCACTGGCGGCGGCACTCTGAGCCGCCAGCTTCAGGGCCGTGGCCGCCAGCACGGAGTGTCCCCAACCCTGCCCCTGCAGCAGCAGGCGCCGCTGCGGCGCCCCTAGATCGGGCTGGGCGCTGAGCAGCAGTGCAGCATCGCGGCGGCGTTCCGGATCGATGCTCAGCTGGCGTGCGGCCTGCAGCTGGGTGGTGGTGGCGCTGGGGTTGAGGGGCGGCGCCAGCTGCACCAGCAGTTGGCGGGAGGCGGCCAGGGTAATGCCGCTGCCCAGGCAGGTGGCCCCGATCAGCAGGGTTGCGGAGGGGCGCAACTGGGGCACTGCGATCAACTCGGTGTTGGCATTCTGGGGAGATCTGCACCCCGGGCCACGGGGCCGCTGCGCGTGCCGCCACGTCGATCACTGCGATCCCTGCTGAATCGTTTGCCGCCCCTGCCCCCCAGCCTCACGCTGCAGCCGGGCTGGCGTCAGCGGCGGCGCCTGCTGCAGATGTGGGCGTTGGCGGGCGTGGTGGTGCTGCTGCGGCCGCAATGGCCGCTGCGCCTGCTGCCCGGCTGGGTGGTGGGTGCGCTGCTGCTCTGGGCGGTGCTGGAGTTGCTCGCCTGGGCCTGGTGGCCGCGGCGGTGGCGCTGAGAACGCCATCTAGCCTGCAGCCCGACTGAGCTGCGTTGTGGTGATGGCCGAGTCGGCTGCGTTTTCCCTGGCTGCGTATCCGCTGGGTGCGCCCCTGCCCCAGGGCACAGCCGCCTTCGGCACCGATGGCATCCGCGGCCGCGTGGGGGTTCAGATCACCCCGGCCCTGGCGCTGCAGCTCGGCTACTGGTGTGGACGGGTGTTGCCACCGGGCGGGCCGATCGTGCTGGGCACCGATTCCCGCAGCAGCGCGCCGATGCTGGTGGCGGCCCTGGCGGCCGGGCTCACGGCAGCCGGCCGAGACGTGCTGGAGATTGGTCTCTGCCCCACCCCGGCGGTGCCTGGCTCGATCCGCGCCCTCGGGGCGAGCGGTGGGCTGATGGTGTCAGCCAGCCACAACCCCCCCCACGACAACGGCATCAAGGTGTTCGGCGCCTGTGGCGCCAAGCTCGGCAAGGAGCAGCAGGCGGCGATTGAGGCGGGTCTGCACGGAGCCAGCCCCGAAGGCCAGGCTGGCTTCAGCGGTGTTGGTCGCCTGGAGCGACGCCCCGATCTGCTGGAGGCCTACCAGCAGCGGTTGCTGGACAGCGTGGCTGAAGCGCGCCTCGATGGCTGCCGGGTGGTGCTCGATCTCTGCTGGGGTTCCGCCAGCAGCTGCGGTGAGGCCCTGTTCCGCGCCATGGGCGCCGAGCTCACGGTGCTGCACGGCACGCCCGATGGCAGCCGCATCAACCAGGGCTGCGGCAGCACCCACCTGGAGCCGTTGCGGGCGGCCGTGTTGGAGCAGGGCGCAGCGATGGGTTTCGCCTTCGATGGCGATGCCGATCGCATGCTCGCGGTGGATGGCCGCGGCCGCGTGGTGGATGGCGACCAGATCCTCTACCTCTGGGGCCAGGCGCTGATGGCGGAAGGGGCCCTGCCGGACAACCGCATCGTGGCCACGGTGATGAGCAATCTCGGCTTTGAGCGGGCCTGGCAGGCAGCCGGCGGGCTGCTGGAGCGCACGGCCGTGGGTGATCAATACGTGCACGCCGCCATGGAGGAGCTCGGCGCGGCCCTCGGCGGTGAGCAGTCGGGCCACATCCTCTCGGCGCGCCACGGCATGAGCGGCGACGGCCTGCTCACGGCCCTGCAGGTGGCCACCTTGATCCAGGCCCGCGGCGGTTCCCTGGCCGACTGGATGGACAGCAGCTTCCAGCCTTACCCCCAGAAGCTGGTGAATGTGACCGTGCCCGACAAGGGCCGACGCACCGGTTGGGAGGCGTGCCAGCCGCTAAGCGAGGCGGTGCAGGCGGCTGAAACCGCCATGGATGGTTGCGGGCGGGTGCTGGTGCGGGCCAGCGGCACCGAGCCCCTGCTGCGCGTGATGGTGGAAGCGGCGGAGCAGCGGGATGTGGATCACTGGAGCCAGCACCTGGCTCAGCTCGCCGATCAACACCTCAACGCCGCCTGAGCCGCGAGGGTGAGGGCGCCGGCGCAGGCATCGCCGGCAGGCGCCTGCTGCTGCGCCCCGGGCAGGCGCTGCTGCAGGGCTTCGCTGAACGCCCTTTGCAAGCTGCGCAGGTGACCCAGGGCCCCGCCCACACCGCATACCGCCGGCTCCTGCAGCTCTAGCCGCACAGCAATGGTGTGCACCATCGCGGCCAGGGCTGCCGCTGAGCGCTGGATCACCGCCTGGGCATGGGGATCGCCCTGCAGGGCCTGCAGATCCACCACCGGCGCCAGTCGGGCAAATCCCGCTGCGCCGAAGTTGGGGGTCACCACCGCCGCTTTCACCTCCTGGGCGCTGCTGGCTCCCAGGGCCCGCCAGAGCCCTGCCCGCAGGGCTGTTTCGGCCAGGCGACCATCGGCCATCTGCACGCTCAGGGCCAGGCCATCACGGCCGAGATCCATGGCCGAACCGGCCCCATCGAGCAGCCAGCCCCAGCCACCGCAGCGGTGGCTCCGGCCTTGCCCATCGCTGCCCAAGGCGATGCAGCCGGTGCCGCTGATCACGAGGATGCCGGCTGCGCCGCCGAAGGCACCGGCCAGGGCAGTGCGCTCATCACCGACCACCACCACCCGGGCCGCTTCCACCCCAAGACATTCAGCGGCCAGGGCGCTGCCCTGCTGTTGCACGGGGCTGCCGGCCTCGATACCGCTGGCGCCGATTGCGGCAGCAGCCAGGGGCGCGTTGGGGTGCAGGCCGGCCTGGCTGAGCGCGGCCTCCAGGCTGCCGCGTATCGCGGCCACAAAGCGGGCGCTGCCACCATCGGCCGCCAGATGCGACACGCCGCCGCCCTGCCCTTCGGCTACGGCAGCCCAGCTGCCATCCGGCAACAGCGCCGCCAGCCGGCAGGTGGTGTGGGTTTGGCCGGCATCAAAGCCGGCAAGCAACGGCCCGTTCGCCTCAGCCATCGCTGCCGCTCGGGCCCGGCCGGCTCACACTCAGCGTGGCCAGGCAGAACCAACCCGTGATCTGCACCTCCGGGCGGAAGAAGATTGTGTCGGTGATGCCCTGCACGCAGAGGCCGGCGATGGCGGCCGCAGCGGCCAGAGCCGGCAGGGCCCAGGCGGATTCGCCCTTCAGCTGCGCCCAGCCGGCCCGGATCGCGGCGGCTAGCAGCCCAAGACCCGCCAGCAGGTTGGGGATGCCCCCTTCCACCAGCAGCTCCAGCGGCACCGAGTAGGCGCTGAGGGCGTTGAACTTGGGCTGCTGGTACAGCGGATAGATCAGGTTGAAGGCGCTGTTGCCGGGGCCGATCCCGAGCCAGGGCCGCTCCTGAATCATCTCGATCGCCGCCAGCCACACGTTGATGCGGAAGTTGTTGGAGCTGTCCTGGCGGCCGGCCAGCAGGCTCATCACGCGGATGCGCAGCGGTTCGATCTGGGTGACAGCCACCACCAGCACCGCCACGGCCGTGGCCACCAGCAGCAGTGGAAACAGGCGCCGCCAGAGGGTGGGCCAGTGGCGGGTTTGCCGCAGCACCAGCAGCAGCACCACCCCCCCGAGGGCAGCGAGCATCCCCAGCCAGCCCCCACGGCTGTAGCTCAGAAATAGGGCCATGGAGCCGAGCAGCAGAGCGGCCGCGGCAAACAGGCGTTGCGGCCAGGTGCGCCAGCGCAGCAGCGCCACCAGGGCGATCGGCAGGATTGGAATCAGATAGCCCGCCAGCAGGTTGGGGTTCTCCAGCGGCCCGTAAACGCGGATGGTGCCATCGGCCACGGAGTTGGGATCGGCCCAGCGGGCCAGCTCGCTCGTGTCGCCATAGAGCTGGCGGATCGCCAGCACAGAACTCACCAGCTCACCAGCCAGCAGGGCTGCCACAACCCGATCCCACCACTGGGGTGCCGCAGTCAGCAGCTGCCGCATCAGGGCGTAGACCCCCAGATAGCTCACCAGCTTGAGCAGTCCTTTGAAGGCGGCCACCGGCACGGGTGAGCAGCCCGTGGCCAGCACCGCAAGGCCGAGCATCAGCAGCAGCCAGCCGCTGATGCCGCCGATGCGGCCGGCGGGTGTGCACAGCGCCCAGAGCAGCCAGAGCAGCCCCGCCGCCAGGATCAACAGGCTCAGCCCAGCCCGGGTGACCAGCGGCAGGCCCGCCATCAGGGCGCAGAGCACCACACCAGCCAGCACGGACAGGCGCGAGCCAAGGGGCCCTGCGGCCGCTTGCTGCAGCGAGCCCTGCCAGCGCAGCAGCCAGGGGGTGGACGGCACCGGGGCCAGGCTCATGCCGTGGGGGCTGCAGGGTCGAGCGGATTATCGGCCGGATCACTGGCGGCATCCAGCCATTGCTCGAGTGTGCTCAGCTCCGGCAGCGGCGCCTCGTTGCGTTCGTAGAGCACCCGATACACCGGCATGCCTTGATCGAGCACGTAGCGCTCCCGCTCCGTGGGCAGCGGCAGGGGGTTGCTGCTGCGCCAGGGGCGTGCATCGGCGCTGGGCCGTGTGAAGCAGCCGCAGGCCTCCGTGAGCGCCACCATCGGCTCGATCACCGCCAGCACATCGCTCTGCAGGAAGAGGCGACGGCCAGGGGCCAGGGCCTTGGCGATCGCCAGCAGCAGGGCGGGCTGCAGCACGCGCCGCTTGTGGTGTTTCTTCTTGAACCAGGGATCGGGGAACTGGATCGACACCAGATCCAGCTGCCCCACCGGCAAGGCCGTGAGCCAGGCCTCAAGGCTCACGTTGGCGTTGCAGAACAAGTAGTGGAGGTTGCCGAGCTCCAGGGCCTGCCGGTCGGCTTCTGCGGCCTGCACCAGCCCCCGGCGGATCTCCACGCCCAGGTGGTTCACCCCCGGCTGGTGCTGGGCCAGGGCCAGCAGAAAGCGGCCCCGGGCGCAGCCGATGTCCAGGTGGATCGGATGGCCTGGGTCGGTGAACAGCGCGGCCGGCGGCGGCAGCTCCAGCGGCAGTTGGAAGAAGCGGCTGAGGGGGTTGACGTGCTGGCGCACCATGCGGCTCAGGAGGCTGGGGCTTCGGGCTGACTGTCGGTAGGCGGGGTGTTGGGCACCAGGAACCCCCAGCTGGCGGTGTAGCCGTGCAGGTGGGTGGCGCCGGCCACGGGGCCGATCTCACCGTTGCAGAAGGCGCCCGCCACGGGCACGGTGGCGAACTGCTCCCGGCAGGCGCTCACATCGCCATCGGGCTGGCCGTAGAGCCCTTCGCCCCGGCCCAGGCAGGCGAACAGCAACGCTGCCAGGGGTTCAGGCTGGCGGCGCCGCTGGCGGCTGAGCAGCTGGCGTTGCTCCTGGCGGGAGGCATTGGCATCGCGCAGCTGGAATTGCACCCGCTGGCCCACGCGCAGCCGTTCACCCACGGCCACTGAGCCGGTGCGGGGATCCACGCCGACCAGGTTGCGCACCAGAAAAGCGGAGTGGTCGGGCGTGCCGCTGCTGCTCAGCTGAAAGCTGCTCTTGGCCACCCCCAGAAACAGCGAATGGCGCACCAGTTCCCGTTCCTGGGGATTGAGGTCTTCGAGGATCGCTTGCAGGCAGGCCACCGGTGTGCCCTGGTTGTGGCCATCGCTCAGCCGTTGCACCACGTTGCGTTCGGCTTGCTCCACCTCAAACACCGGGCCGATGGGCCGGCAACCCTGGGCCACCACCGGTTCGATGCGCCAGGCGCCGCTGATCAGGCAGCCCACCGCTCCGTCCACCACTTGATCGTTGAGCAGCAGCGAGCCGTGGCTGGCGTTGTGCTGGCCGGCGATGCCGCCCACCTTGGCGGCCTGGGGGTAGGCGTAATCGAGGCCGCTGATCAGGTCGTTGATTGCCGGGCAGCCCGGGTCGATGAACAGCAGCATCGAGTGGGCGCCATCGGGCTGGGCGCCCACCCAGTCGATCCATTGCTGGCTGGGACCATCCAGATCAGGCAGGCCACCCGCTTGGAGCTGGAACAGTTGCAGCTCGCTGTCCGGCAGGTTGAACAGGCTGACGCTGATGCCCGGCTGATGCTCCAGTTCATGGGGCTCGCCCTGCGGATCGGTGCCCACCACGCCGCCGCCGGCGCAACCGATCCAGTGGCGGCTAGGGATGGCCTCGCGCAGGAGCGGCAGCAGGCGCTGCAGATCGGTGGCGTAGGCGGTGGAGCAGAACACCAGGGCTAGATCCGCCTGGCCGCGCTGGCCTCCGGATCGCAGCTGTCGGCTCAGATCAGCAACGGCCGCCTCCAGGGCGGGCTGGTTGCTGAGGGCCGTGACGCAGCGCGCCGGTTGGGGGGTGCGGCGCCGCAGCAACGGGCCGACCTTGAACTGCAGCGGATGGGGGAGGCGAAACGTCCGAGCCATGGCTGGACCCTACTGCTGCTGGCTGCAGCGTCAGGGCCGGGATAATGACGGCTTGCCGACCCCTTCTGCGTGCCAGACCTGCTGCTCTACCGCACTCTCGTCTGGCTGGACTACCGCCTTGCTGCGGTGTTCGCCGTGGGGTTGCCGCTGGTGTTGCTGATCTGGGCCGCCTGGAAGCAGGAACAGGCGCTAGTGCGCTTGATGGGCATCTATTGGAAGGTGGCGAGTCTGCTGCTGATCACGGTGCTGCTGCTCACCGATAACAAGCCCCTCGGCTATCTGCTGGCCTTCCTGGCGCAGCTGCTGGTGGTGGTGAGCGTGTGGTTCTGGGTGGATCTCAACGAGGAGCTCGATGACCTCCCCCCCTGGCGACCGCTGCCCTTCGCGCTCCGCGCCTGGCGTTGGGGGTTGAGTGTGTATGGCGTGCTGGGTGCCCTGATCAGCGCCCTCGCCCTGGATTGCGTGCGTGGCGGGGTCACCCGGCCGATCTGCCGGGTTTGGCTGGAGGCGCCCGACGATCTGCATGGTGGTGCTGCCAGGGTCTTCAATTTCGTGTTCGGCGGGAGCTGGACCGGCGTGATCGCCGCCTTTGTGGGCTACGTGGCCCTGGGGGGCTACGGCGTGGGCCTGCTGCAGTGGCTGCTGGTGCGGCTGCCCAAGCAGGGCCGTGTGGCCGGCGGCTTCTGAGCCTCCCGCCATGGCGCTCACGGTTACCGCCTTGCTGAGCCGGCTGGAGGAGCTCAGCCGCAGCCGCCCGGATCGGGTGGTGCGCCTCACCGGTGCCTTGCCGGGCGAGGCCGGCATGGAGGCGTTCGAGCTGCTGATGTTCCGAGGCTTCTCCAGCAGCGTCAGCCATCCCACCGCCTTCGATCCCGATCAGCCGGCCCTGCCCGCAGACGCGCTGGTTCAAGCCGCCGAGCTGTTGCAGGGCCCCCTGAATCCGGGCGCTGAGCAGCGCCTTGCCGGTCCGATGCCGCCAGAGCAGCTGCTGGATCCGGCCGCCTGGGCTTGAGCTGGCGTTAGGCGGCTGCGCAGAGGCGGCGCCAATCGCCGCAGAGCCGGCTCAGGGCTGCGTCGTGCTCCAGCAGTTGCTCCGCACGTGCCAGCTCGAAATCGGCGAAGTCAAAGCCTGGAGCCACCGTGCAGCTCACCAGGCTCCACGGGCACCCAGCCGCCGGCTCGGCGGCAAACCAATCGCCCGCGGGCACCACATGCTGCGGTCGCTCGCCGGCCGTAATCGCCATGCCCAACCGGGTGGTTTGAACCACGCCGCTGGAACTGAGCTGATGAATCAGCAGCCCTCCGCCACCGTGCACGTGCCAGGCCTCATCGGAGCGGATCCGGTGCCAGCAGGAGCGCTCCCCGGCTGCCAGCAGAAACAGGATGGCGGTGCTGGCGGCTCGGGGGCCCCGCGGGGTGATCACCTGGTCGCTGGCGCGGTAGGTCTCGCGGTAGTGGCCGCCTTCCGGGTGCGGACGCAGCCCCAGCTGGGCAATCAGCTCAGCACTGCCACACATCGGCCGCAGAGGGTGGGGTGGCTGGCGTGGCTGCCGATGTCGGTTTCGTAGTGCCAGCAGCGCTCGCACTTCTCGCCGGCCGCCTTGGCGATGCGCACCGTGAGGCCGGCTTCACTGGCCTCCGCCAACATCTCGGCGGGGGCGCTGCCGCCCTGCTGCAGGGCCGACACCAGCAGCCAGTCGGCCAGGTTGTCGACGCCGGGGTGCGCTGAGCTCTCCAGCCAGGCGAGGGCCGCGGCGGTGGCTTCCGATCCCTCGCTCAGCTCCAGTTGCACCTGGGCTTCCAAGGAGGCGCCGAGCTGGCCGCCGGAGCGGCAGCTCTCCAGTTGGCGGTTTACAAGGGCCCGCAGCTCCAGGATGCGATCCATGGGATCTTCCAGGGCTGGCTGGCGCCATTCGCTGGGTGCGCTGGGCCAGCCCCGTTCGAACACAGAGGTTTCGGCCACCGGGTAGGGCAGGTTCTGCCAGATGTCTTCCGCCATGTGGCAGAGCACCGGCGCGATCAGGCCCGCCAGGCGTTCCACCACCAGGGCCAGCACCGTTTGGCAGCTACGGCGGCGGAACTCCCCGGCGCCGCTCACATAGAGGCGGTCTTTGGCGATATCGAGGTAGACGTTGGAAAGGTCGACCACGCAGAAGTTCTGCAGGGCCTGGAAGAAGCGGTAGAACTCGAAGCGCTCGAAGTCGCCGCTGACGCTGTCGATCAGGGCGGCAGTGCGCTGCAGCATCCACTGATCGAGCAGGGGCAGCTCGGCGTAGGGCACGGCATCGCGGGCCGGGTCGAAATCGTGCAGGTTGCCCAGCAGGTAGCGGGCGGTGTTGCGCACCTTGCGGTAGACGTCCGCCAGTTGCTTCACGATGCCCGGGCCCAGGGGCACATCGGCGGAGTAGTCGACCGAGCTCACCCAGAGGCGCAACACATCAGCGCCATAAGGCGGCTCCTGCTTCTCGTTTTTGCCGCCCTCCACCAGCACCGCGGGGTCAACCACGTTGCCGAGGGATTTGCTCATCTTGCGGCCCTTCTCATCGAGGGTGAAGCCGTGGGTGAGCACCCGTTTGTAGGGAGCGTGGCCGTTGACGGCCACCGAGGTGAGCAGGCTGCTCTGGAACCAGCCCCGGTGTTGGTCGCTGCCTTCGAGATAGAGGTCGGCGGGGTAGTGGAGTTCGGGGGCACGGCTCTCACCGCCCGCGATCCCGCCCAGCACGCCGGCCCAGGAGGAGCCGGAATCGAACCACACGTCCATGGTGTCGGTGCCCTTGCGCCATTGCGCGGCCTCGGCGGTGTAGTCGGCCGGCAGCAGCCCGGCTTCGTCGCACTCCCACCACACGTCGGCGCCGTGTTCGGCGATCAGGGCCTGGATGTGGGCCAGGGTGGCCTCATTGAGCAGCACCTCACCGGTTTCACGGTGATAGAAAACCGGGATCGGCACGCCCCAGGTGCGCTGGCGGCTGATGCACCAGTCGCCCCGCTCGCTCACCATCGCCTCGATGCGGTTGCGGCCGCTGGCCGGCAGCCACTCCACCTGCGCGATCGCCTCCAGGGCCGCGGCGCGGAAGCCCTCCACGGAGGCGAACCACTGCTCGGTGGCGCGAAAGATCGTGGGTTTCTTGGTGCGCCAGTCGTAGGGGTAGCGGTGCTCGTAGCGCTCCTGCTTGAGCAGCAGGCCGGTGCCCTCCAACGCCTCGATGATCGTGGGGTTGGCATCCTTGAGCACGTTGGTGCCGGCGAAGCGGCCGGCCTCAGCCGTGAGGTTGCCGGCCTCATCCACCGGGCAGAGCACCGGCAGGCCGTATTTCTTGCCGGTGTTGAAGTCGTCCACGCCGTGGCCGGGTGCGGTGTGCACCAGGCCGGTGCCGGCTTCGGTGGTGATGTAGTCGCCGCCGATCACCACGGCGCTGGTGCGCTCCAGCAGCGGGTGGCGGTAGACGATCCCTTCCAGATCGGCGCCTTTCACGTTGAGCAGGGGCTGGAGCTCGAGGCCCAGGCTGGCTTCGAGGCTCTCGCGCAGCTCTGCTGCCACCACCAGATGGCTGGCGGCGGGAGCCGTGTTCTCGCCCCGGGGGCTCACGGCGCAGATGGCGTAGTTGAGCCGTTCATTCACCGACACCGCCAGGTTGGCGGGCAGGGTCCAGGGGGTTGTCGTCCAGATCGCTACAGCGAGCCCGCCTTCGCCGATCGCGGCCTCTGCTGTCAGCCCCGCAGCGTTCAGTTGGGCGGCCAGGCCTTCAGGCAGCTGCACCGCCGGGAAGGCCACATAGATGCTGGGGGAGGTGTGGCCGTCGGGGTATTCGAGTTCGGCCTCCGCCAGGGCGGTACGGGAGCTGGGGCTCCAGTGCACCGGTTTGAGGCCCCGATAGATATGGCCGGCCAGCACCATGGCCCCGAACACACCGATCTGGGCGGCCTCGTAGCTCTTCTGCAGGGTGAGGTAGGGCTGATCCCAGTCGGCCCAGATGCCCCAGCGGCGGAAGCCGGCCTTCTGGCCTTCCACCTGCTCGAGCGCATAGGTATGGGCCTTCTGGCGCAGGCTCACCGGCGTGAGTTCGGCCCGCTCACTGCTGCTTAGCCCCTGCAGCACCTTCAGCTCGATCGGTAGACCGTGGCAGTCCCACCCCGGGATGAACCGCGCCCGCTTGCCCTGCAGCAAAGCGGTTTTGTTGATGATGTCCTTGAGGATCTTGTTGAGCGCGTGACCCACGTGCAGGGCCCCGTTGGCGTAGGGGGGGCCGTCGTGCAGGGTGAAGGCCGGGCCGCTGTTCTCCTGGCTCAGCCGCTCATAGAGCCGCTGCTCCGCCCAGAAGGCCTGGATCTCCGGTTCGCGCACCTTGGCGTTCGCCCGCATGGAGAAGGGCGTCTGCAGCAGGTTGAGCGTGTCCTTGTAGGAGGTGGCGGGCGCAGAGCTGGCGGTCACGGCGCCTGGAGTAGCAACCGCCGATTATCCCGCCTGGCTGCCGGCCGCCTGGAGCAGCTGATCGATCTCGGCGAAGGAGTGCACCACAGGGGTTGGGGGCTGGGTGTTGGCGGTGGTGGGTGAAGTGGTGGCCGAAGTAGTGCCGTCTGACGGGGTGTCGCCGCGCACCCAGCGTTTGCCGGAGCTCGTTTTGCTGCCCCCGCCACGCTTCAACGCCGCCAGCAGCGTGCCGGTGGCGGCGCTCACCGCGGCGATGCCGCGGGCCAGGGTGATCAGCAGTTCGTTGAGGCTGGTTTGCCAGCGCTCGATGGAGAGCAGGCGTTGCTGCTCCTCCGGCGTGAGCGCCCGCCAGCGCAGCTGCAGCACCTCCAGGCCGAGGCGACCGATCAGCAGCCCGCCGCAGAGCACCGCCAACATCGGCGAACCGGTGAGCCGATCGGCGCTGGTTACCAGGGTGAGCCCCAGCAGCAGCACCACCGCTCCCCACATCGAATCGCGGGGGCGAGAAAGTTCGCTGGCCATCAGCGGCAGCAACAGCACCGCTAAGCCCACCACCAGGGCAAGGCTTCCACTCAGGCTGGCAACCATGGGCCACGAACACGTTGACCCCATTCTTGGCTGATCCCTACAGTCGCGCCATGCCCACCTGGCGGAATTGGTAGACGCGCTGGGTTTAGGTTCCAGTGGCTTCGGCTGTGGGGGTTCAAGTCCCCCGGTGGGCATCGGGTCGAAGGCTTCCTCTCCCTAAGGTGGAGCCCAACCATTGGCCGCGCTGCCCAGGGGATGACGCAAGCTCCGGTTCAGCCACTGCAGATCACGGAGGCAGAGCCGGTGATGCGCGCGTCGGTGAGCGCAGTGCCGCGTGAATACCTCGATCCGCCGGCGGTCTGGAATCCCACCGTGGCCCTCTTTCTGGGCGGCTATGTGCTAGCCGGAGTGACCATCTGCGGCTGGTTCCTCTGGAACTGGCCCTTGCTGCCTCTGCTGGCCACGGGTTTTCTGGCCCTCCACCTGGAAGGCACGGTGATCCACGACGCCTGCCACAACGCCGCCCATCCCAACCGCTTCTGGAATGCCTTCATGGGGCATGGGGCGGCGGTGCTGCTGGGCTTCAGTTTTCCGGTGTTCACCCGGGTGCATCTGCAGCACCACGCCCATGTGAACGACCCGAAGAACGATCCCGATCACATCGTGAGCACCTTCGGCCCGTTGTGGTTAATTGCGCCCCGGTTTTTCTATCACGAGTATTTCTTCTTCCAGCGCCGTTTGTGGCGCCGCTATGAACTGCTGGAGTGGGGGCTGGGCCGCGGCATCTTCTTCTCGATTGTGCTGGCCGGCATCCACTACGGCTTCATTGATTTCATCTTCAACTGCTGGTTTGCGCCGGCACTGATGGTGGGTGTCACGCTGGGGCTGTTCTTCGACTATCTCCCCCACCGCCCGTTCTCATCACGCAATCGCTGGCACAACGCCCGTATCTATCCCGGCAGGCTGATGAACTGGCTGATCATGGGCCAGAACTATCACCTGGTGCATCACCTCTGGCCCTCGATTCCCTGGTTTGAATACAAACCGGCCTACGAGGCCACCAAGCCAATTCTTGATGCGAAG
>Ga0194119_10001216_pt1 | contig 47536 bp, 33 predicted proteins | sample TA2MahC100mmetaG_FD_148620 | JGI IMG/M metagenome (GOLD analysis project Ga0194119, IMG submission 148620) | Freshwater microbial communities from Lake Tanganyika, Tanzania - TA2015018 Mahale Deep Cast 100m | ecosystem: Environmental > Aquatic > Freshwater > Lake | place: Tanzania: Lake... | reverse complement strand
CCGGCGACCGCGACGTAATGACGTATTTGAATAGCGACGACATGCTGACGCCGAACGCGATCCGCTTCGCGGTGGCTAAATTCCAGGCCTTCCCCGAGGTGAAGTGGCTGACTGGCCGTCCTTGCGAACTCGACGAGAGCGGGCAACTGCGTAAAATCCACGAAACGCAGGTGTTTCCCCAGGTCACACTCGCTGCCGGTTTACATGATGGGGAGCACCTTCCCTTCGTCATGCAGGAAGGTACCTTCTGGACCGGCTGCCTGTGGAACCGCGCGGGCGGCATCCGGACCGACCTGCGGCTGGCCGGCGATTACGATCTTTGGCGGAGATTCGCCGAGCACGAGGCTCTCTACAGCACAGAAGTCCTTCTGGGTTTGCACCGGCGGCATTCCGGGCAACTGTCCTCCGGTTCGCGCTACACGGAGGAGTTGGAGGAGAAGGCCCTTAACAGCGCCTTGCGCGACGAGCGGGATTCGATTTGGGCCGGCTATCGGAACTGGCACGCCAATGGGCTGGCCACGCTTCCCCTGCACTCGCAGGTTCTGCAATACGATTCGAGTCAGGACACGTGGGTGAAACAGTACCGTTGGCTGCCGCGGGGGCTGGCACCGGCTCGCTATGTCGCCGAAGGGCGAAGCCGGAAGATGGGCCGTGTGGAGTTCCAGGACGGGTTTTCCGCCGAGGAGTACGCCGATCTGCACATCAACCTGGGGCGGGGCGCCCGGTTCGCCCGCCTGGGAGCGAGCCGCCTGGTGCTGCATTCCGACGCTCACGGCGTTCATTTCTTGATGCTCCGCTTGCGCAATTTCGCCGAATCGGCCACCTTGACGATCCGCCGCGGTGAGCAAACGGTGCTGACGCGGGAGGTGCCCCACACTGGCCACGACTTTGATGCTGTGGTCTCCGCCGAGGTCCGGCTGGAACCGGGCGAGAACCTGTTCGAAGTAACGGTGGCCGAATCGCCGGAGGGTCCCAAGCTCGGATTGCTGGTCCTTTGCGTCGAAACCGTGCCAGCGGAACTTGCGTTCTGATTTTGGCCTTTTTGGGACAAGTGATACGCTCTCACGAGCAGATATGCCTTTTCGAACAATCCCAGGGACCGCGGTGCGCTACGGGCTGCTCAGCTACGGCGCGGATGGACGCGAACGCACCGACGATCCGGATGGCTTGATGACGCGGCAACTGCTCGACGTCCTGGCCGCCGAGCCAATTACGAATGTCTTCCTGTTCAGCCACGGATGGATGGGAGACGTGCCCGCCGCCGTTCGCCAATACGATTTGTGGATTGGCGCTCTCGCGCGGCACCGGACGAACTGGGAAGCCGCCGAGCGAAAGATTCCCGGGTTCCGGCCGCTCTTCATTGGCCTGCATTGGCCTAGCCTGCCGTGGGGCGATGAGGATCTGGACGATGTCGCGTCGTTTTCCGACGCTGAGGACCCATTCGCCGGCTTCACCTCGCTGTATGGCGAGGATCCGGAGGTCGCTTTGGCGCTGGCCGCCTTGCGCCGGGCGCGGGACCTGGAAAGCGCCGGGGCCGCATTCACGGCACTTGAAAGGGCGATGGACGTCCGGCCTGAGAGCTTCGGAGGCGGGCCTAGCGAGAAACCAGTTGTCGAGCTTAGTGGCGATGACGAGGACGGCGAGGAGGACATCGATTTTGCCGGCGGCGGCCTGCGTGAGAAGATTCTCGACGGGCTGCGGCTGCTCTCGTTCTTCAAGATGAAGAACCGGGCGCGTGCGATCGGCGAGGGCGCAATGAACGCATTCGCGGGTGCACTGCAGTCCGCAACCCAAGCCCGCATTCATCTGATGGGCCATAGCTTTGGGTGTGTGGTGGTCTCGTCTATTCTCAACGGCGACGCGCTGCGCCGGCCTATCGATTCGGTTGCGTTAGTGCAAGGCGCGGTGTCGCTGTGGTCGTACTCGCCTTCGATTCCCATCGCTGGCGCTGGCGCCGGCGTATTCCACCGGGTGATCACCGAAAGGCGTGTGCGCGGGCCGGTTGTCACGACGCATTCGAAGCACGATACGGCCGTTGGGATTCAGTATCCGAGGGTTTCGCGCGGCGTGGCGTTCGATGACGGTGAGTCGCTGCCGAACCACGGCGCTATCGGGTCGTTCGGACTGCAGGGCCTGCCGCACGATACAGTGACTGACATGAAGATGCTGCCGGCGAATGTGGACTACCGCTTTCAACCCGGCCGCGTCTACAACCTGGACGCGAGCGCCTACGTCCGGGCAATGGACGGCCCGTCCGGCGCGCACAACGACATTGGCGGCCCGGAAGTCGCCCACGCAATCTGGCAGGCGGCACTTGTGGACTAGTCCGGCGCTCCGCGCGCTGGCGGCCGCTATCGGTGTGGTGTGGTGGAACGCCTACATTGTGCGGCAGACGTTCGGAATGACGTTCATGGGTCAGATGCACTCCATGCACGGGTATTGGGAGGCGGTGGGCCGCTGGGGTGCGACACGAGGCTGGCTGGGAACCTGGATCGACTGGTTCGCCGGCGGGACGCCGGTGGAATGGGCTTACACCCCGCTTGTGCCGTTCCTGGTCCACTGCGTCGGCGCGCCGCCCGTGAACGCTCTGGCCTATTGCCTTGGGCCCGTGGCGCTCTACTTTCTCGCCTGGCGGCTAACGGACCGGGTTCTACCCAGCCTGGCCGTTGCCGGATTCCATACGCTGCTGTCGCCTACCCAATGGATCGTTCCGGACGGCTCGTTCGGCTGGGCCAAGATTCTGGAGTCGAGGCGCATGTATGTGACTTTTGGCTGGGACGAGACGCCGCACGAGTTGGGGTTTGCCTGCGCCTGCGTGGTCACGGCGGCGTGGATGCGCGGCCAGTGGCGGTTGGCGGCGGCCGCGTGCGTGATTGGGTCGCTGGCGAGTCCGTTTTGCGTCACGGCTTGCGCGATGCTTGGCGTCTGCTGGCTGTTGGCCTCCGGCTGGCGGCGTTGGCCGATTTTCATCGCGACCGGCGGGCTCAGCTACTTGATCGTGGCGCCTTGGTACTCGCCGTCGATGCTTGCCACGGTGCGGCGCAATGGTGCGTTAACGCCCGAGGGTGCGTGGACCGATACCTCTTGGATCGCTCTGAGTGTGGCCTTCTTGCTGTTGGGTGGCATCGCCTGGCTGACGCGCCGCAAGGATTCCGCGCTTCGATTCGCGCTGCTCTCGCTGGCGCTGTGGACGGCGATTCCAGTTCTATTCATTCGTTGGGGCCTACGGTTCGTCGAGCAGCCTGGGCGGTACAAGACGGAAATGGAAGCGGCCATCGCCTTGGCGTTGGTTGTGGTGGCGATCCGGCTGCCGCGATGGGCCGTCCGGACGCTGGCGGCCGCGGCACTGATCGGCGCGGTGTGGTTGACGATCGAGCAACGCCGCCTCAGCAAGCGCTACCTGGTGGCCAGCGAAGCGGAAACGACAATCGAGTTCCAAGTCGCCGATTGGGCCTGGCGGAATCTCCCCGGAAAAACGCTGTTCGCCCCGGGCTCCACCGGTCAGTGGCTGAACGCATTCCGGGACGTCCGCCAGTTCTCAGGCGGCGCGTATACGACCGCCCCGAATCCGGAACAGCAGCGTCTCGCGAACGAACTGCTGGTGGAGAAAGATCCTCAGCGCGCGCTGGAGTTGCTGCGCCGCGCACGTGTCGACGCGGTTGTCATGCCGGGGCCCAAGAGTCCCGAGTTCTGGAAGCCGTTCCGCGACGGTGACGTATTCGCCGGTCACCTACCCGTGCTGTGGAACGAACGGGACACGGTTATTTATGCGGTACCGGGTGGCGGCGGGCCGCCGTTTACCGAACCGTTTCACGACCGGTTGGAATTCCGCCTTTGCCGGTGGGCCAGCCTGCTGGGGCTTATTCTGTTCGTCACGCCGTTTCCTGGCCGGCTCGCGTTGCGCGGAGCGAGTTACCAGATGGTTGCGACGGGGGACTTGCCGCTCAGCTCATAGCCGAAACCCGGTTTGCCGGAGAGCGTCAGGAAGCCGCCGGCCGGCCGCGGATCGTCGGTCAAAATCCAGTCCTTGGTAGTGCCGCGATAAATGTCGACATATTCCGCGAACGGTGTCAATGCTTCGCTATTGCCCGCCAGGAAATGATAGGTGGGCGTGCCGATGCCGTGACAAACAAGCTGGATGCCGGCCTTTTCCGCGAGGGTCTTAATGCGTCCGCACGCGGTGGGCCCGCCGGCGCGATAAATGTCGGGCTGAACGATGTCGACGCACCCCTCGTTGATCAAGCGTTCGAAGCCGGAATGTGTGTACTCGTGTTCGCCGCCGGTCACCTTTGTGCCGACCCGTTTGCGAATTTCTTTGTAACCCGCGTAGTCATCGGGCAGTACCGGCTCCTCAAGCCAGGCGATCTTGTATCGTTCGATTCGCTCGTACATTCGAAGCGTGTAGTCGACGTTCCACCCCATATAGATATCAAGCGCAAGGAAGGCGTCCGGACCCAATGTCCGCCTCGCTTCGGCGACCACCGCTTCATTGGCGGCCATACCTTCCTCGCCGTGTGCCGGGCCGTAGGGAACGGCGATCTTCATATCGCGGATGCCGAAAGTCTCCAGCGCGTGAGGATCGTTGCCCGTGTAATAGACCCGCAAACGCTGCCGTTCCGGCGCCAGCGCCGGAACGTTCCGGAGCTTCCCCAGCGCATCGTGGAGCGCGATGTCGATGCCGGAGAGGACACACTGCGTGAGTCCGCCGCGTCCGTGGAATATCGACGCGCGGTAGAGCTGGTCGTGGATTCGCTCGATGTCCTCGATGCCGCTTCCGGTTACCAGGCGGCGGAACTGCGCGTCCAGCAACGGTCCAACGGAATGCCCGCGGCCGCCGCCCACAAAACCGAACCCGCGGGTGCCATCCTCCAGGACGATCTCAATAGCGGCCGCGGACATATCACCGAACCAGGAGGAACGCCGCTCCCAATATTCCGGATAGATGGACATCGGGTTGGCGATGACGGACTCCGTGAGCCAGGAGCCCGCCATCGGTGCTGTGTGGACGTGAAGAGCGGCGATTTTCATCCAGCGGCCCGCGGCTGGGCGATGCTACCCCCGCAGCCCCTTTCGGAGCGGCAGGTCCCGCAACCGTTTGCCGGTGGCCGCGAAAATCGCATTGGCGATTGACGGCGGCACGGGCGGCACGCCCGGCTCGCCGACACCGGCGGGCAGAGCGTCGCTCTTGATGAGGTGAACGTGGATCTTCTCCGGCGACTCCGGCATACGGGCCACCTGATAGTTATGGAAGTTGGACTGCTGCACTTTGCCGTCCTTCACCGAGATCTCGCTCATCATCGCGATCGACGTTCCAAAAACGCAGGCGCCCTCGAGCTGGCTGAGCACGCGGTCCTCGTGATACGTCTGGCCGGCGTCGACGCAGATGTGCATGTTGGGGATACGGACCCGGCCGCCTTCCACCTGCACTTCCGTTGCGACGGCGACATAGGTGAGGAAGCTGCGATGTGCGGCGAAGCCCCAACCGTGGCCATTGCCCTTGGCGCGGTTGGCCCAGTTGGATTTTTGCGCCACCGTCTCAATCACGTTCCGCAGGCGCGCGGTGTCGAGTGGGAAATCCTTTTGCGTCTGATTGTGGTTCCAATACTTCATGCCCACCGGATTCACTTCGATCTTGCGGCCAGACCCGATAAGACCGAGCGCGTACTCGACCGGGTCTTTTCCGGCGAGCTGCGCGAGTTCGTCGACGAACGAGTGAATCGCAAACGCATGGTACACATTGGCCACGGCGCGCAGCCAGCCGATGCGGATGTGGTTCTTGGCCGCTCCGTTTTCAGCGCGGTGGTTGGGAATGTCGTAGGGAAGGTCGTTCCAGCCCATGCCCATCTCCAGCTCCATGGCGTATTCGGCCTTGTCGTCGAAGGTGGTGCCGATGGACGGGAATACGCTTCGGTGCAGCCAGGCGTTGGGCTTTCCGGCGCTGTCGAGACCGGCCTTCATATACATTCCGGCGGTGGAGTGGTAGAAGTCTGTTCGGATATCGTCCTCACGGCTCCAAACCACTTTCACGGGCTTGCCGGTCTTTTTCGAAAGCACCGCCGCTTCGGCGACGTAGTCCGGTTTGGACTTGCGCCCGAAACCTCCGCCAAGCAGAGTAACGTGGCAAATGACATTCTTCTTGTCGATGCCGACGGCGGCGGCGACGGTCTCCTGCACGGCTTGCGGATTCTGCGTGGCGGCGTGGCAGACGACCTTGCCGTCCTTGAATTCAGCGACCGCGGCGGGCGGTTCCATCGGCGCGTGCGACAGCAGCGGCGTAGAGTAGACTGCTTCGTGCGTCTTGGCGGCGTTAGCGAAACCGGCGTCGACATCGCCCCGGTTGGCGACGATCTTGCCGGGCTGGCGCGCGGTGGCCAGCAGTGAATCCCGGTAGCGATCGGAATCATAGGACGCGTTGGGGCCCAGATCCCATTCGGCCTTCAGCTTCTTGCGGCCCTGCAGCGCGGCCCAGGTGTGGTCGGCCAGAACTGCGACACCGCCGAGAGGTTGAAAGTTGTGCGGCGGTTTGAAGTGGTCCATGGTGATGACGTCGCGGACGCCGGGCACCTTTTTCGCCTCCGCCGCGTCGAAGGACACCAGCTTGCCGCCATAAACGGGCGAGTGCTCGATCGAAGCGACCAGCATGCCCGGCATCTTCGCGTCCATGCCGAAGATGCCTTTGCCTTCGCATAGGTTCTGCTGGTCGACGACGGGGACATTCTTGTTGATGTACCGGTATTCGCTGGCCGGCTTGAATTTCAACGTTGCCTTATCCGGCGTCTTCAGCTTGGCGGCGAGCGGCGCAAGCTCGCCGAAGCCCGCCTTTTTGTTCGACTTCGTGTGAACCACCTGGTGGTTGCGCGCCGCGCACTCGGAGGCGGGTACGTTCCACTTCTGCGCGGCAGCCTGTTCCAGCATCGTTCGGGCGGTGGCGCCGGCCACTTTCATGATCTGCACGAAATCGCGAATGGAGCAGGAACCATCGGTGTTCTGCGAACCGTATTTTTCGTCGCCGATGGCCTGTTCCACGCGGACGCGCTTCCAGTCGGCTTCTAGTTCGTCGGCCACGACCATGGGAAGCGTGGACTTCGCACCCGTGCCCATCTCCGAACGGTGGGCGATGAGGATCACGGTGCCATTCGGCTCAATGCCCAAGAAAACGTCGGGATGGAAAACGGCGGTGTCGGCGCTGGAGGCCCAGGCCTCGATGTGGGTGCCGAGAATCAGCGCGCCAGCGCCGAAGGTGTATTTGAGGAACGCGCGGCGCTCGACGATTCTGAAATTGGCGTCGCTCATGCGTTCACCCCCGCGGCTATCTTTACGGCCTTTCGAATGCGTTGATAGGTACCGCAACGGCAGATGTTGCCGGCCATGGCATCGTCGATTTCCTTGTCCGTCGGCTTGGGCTTTTCTTTCAACAGGGCCACGGCCTGCATGATCTGGCCGCTCTGGCAGTAGCCGCACTGCGGCACGTTGCAGGACATCCACGCCTTTTGCACGGCGTGTTGGCCTTTCAGCGCCTCAATCGTCACAACGGACTTGCCCGCGGCGCTCGCCATGCTTGTCTGGCAGCTTCGCACGGCCTTGCCGTCGACATGGACGGTACATGCGCCGCACAGGCCCATGCCGCATCCGTACTTCGTACCAGTCAAATCGAGCAGATCGCGCAGATACCACAGCAGCGGCATCTCGGGATCGCCCTCAAACTTGCGGGAGACCCCGTTGATTTTGAGTTGCACCATTCGTGTCCTCCTCAGGACCTTTCGATTTTACTCTGGATTCGCCCGGACAGTATAGAATCCGGTGTGGCCCTTTTCGGAACGCGGCCGCGCTGGGAGAGACGGACAAGTAACGTTATGCCTTCAGAATTCGACGAGATTCCACTTCCCTTGGGAATCGATGGAGAGACCGGTAAACCGCTTGCCGGTCTGGAAGAACCGGCGGTGGAGGACCTGCGCGCCAAGCGCGGGGCGCAGGCCGGTATTGACGGCCAGACCTTGACCGGAAAGGCGGAAGACGGTTCGGCCAGTTTCGGGGTGATTGGCGATGTCGACCCGAACGTTCTTGGCGAGGCTGGCTGGGCCGTGATGTTCGGCGCCAGCGCCAGTCCGCAGATCCGCCAGGCGCTCGAGCCGCTGTTGAAGCATCGGCGCGAGGAGTGCGGCGGCGGAGATCTCTACCAGGAGTTTCACGGCGAGACCGGCTACCTGCCCGGCGACACGGCCAGCGAATGGCTGAAGCGCCGCGGGGTTCGCATGGACGTGGTGGATCCGGCGATGGGTGTGCCGTTCTATCTGATGATCGTCGCGGCTCCAGACGACATTCCGTTCGAATTCCAATATGCGTTGGACCTCTATTGGGGCGTGGGCCGGCTCTGGCTCGAAACGCCGGATCAGTTCCGGCAGTACGCCGGCTCGGTAGTTCGCTACGAGACGATGGCGGAAAAGCCGGGCTCGCGCCGAGCGCTGATTTTTTCCACGGAACACGAGCTGGACAAGGCAACGGCACTGTTCACCGAGCACGTCGCGAAGCCGCTGACCACGGGTGCCACGCCGCTCGGGTCGCGTCAAAAATTCGGACTGCACTCGTTTCTCGGCGAGGACGCCACGAAGGCGAATTTGCTTCGGGCCGTGCAAGGAGAACTGGAGGGCGGCACGCCGTCGCTGCTCTTTCTGGGCGGACATGGGAAGGGCTATAAGTTCGGACATCCCCAACAGGCGCACGAACAGGGCGCGTTGATCTGTCAGGACTGGCCGGGCCTGGAGCGGGCGAAGCCGGACGAGTTCTTCAGCGCGGCCGACGTGGGGCCGCGCGCGAAGCTGCACGGGACCGTGGCGTTTCTATTTGCTTGCTATGGCGGCGGCTGGCCTACTCACGACGATTTCGCCCGCGTGGAAGGGAATCCGAAACAGTTGGCGGAACGGCCGTCCATGGCGAAGCTGCCGCAGGCGATGCTGAGTCATCCGGGCGGTGGCACGTTGGCCGTACTGGCGCACATCGACCGCGCGTGGGCCTACTCCTTCATAACCGGGAAGAACTCGCAGAACCAGGGATTCCGCGACGTGATGGGCCGGGTGATGCGCGGCGATCGTCTGGGCCAGGCCACCGATCAGTTCAACATGCGCTGGGCGGCGTTGTCAGCGGAATTGGCCGAATCGCTAGAGCGAGCAAGGCTGGGAGCGCCGCCGGACCCGAAGGCTTTGGGCCGACAGTGGGCCGCGCGCGACGACGCGCGCAACTACGTGGTTCTGGGCGATCCCGCGGTTCAATTGTTGAACAAGTAGCGTGCGATGGCCTCAACGTTTGGAACGAATGTCGGGGCGCTTATCGGGCACGAAGCCGTCGCGGTTCGGCATGGCGACCTTGGGAAGCGTCTTCTCGCTCAGTTCCTCGTCCAGGGCGGTAATGCCGTTCAGGTGCAGTACGAAGGCGGTAACGGCGTAGACTTCGTTGGTTGAGAGAGTGCGCGGATGATCGAACGGCATGGCACGGCGGATGTAGTCGAACACGGTGGTTGCGTAGGGCCAGTAGCTGCCGACGGTCTTGCGCGGCTTGGTGCTGGTCAACGATCCGATGCCACCGGCGATCGGCGGATACTGACCCTCGCGCCCCTCGCCGCGGTCATTGTGGCACTCGGCGCACTTGGACTTGTAGATGGCCGCGCCCTCCGACGCCCGGCCCTTGCCGGGCGGGAGGCCCCGGCCATCGGCGAACACGGTGATGTCGCGGGGCGCAATTTCAGCGGGGCTGGCGGGCCGGCCCTTCGGCTGCGCGAAGGCGGCCGCGCAGAGCAGCAGCACCTTAAACATGGGTCACCTTCCCGTCGGCGGCCACGCGCCACGGTTTGATGGCGTTGTAGTGGTAGTTGCTGAAGTGGCCCCGGACCTCGATGATCTCGTCGTGAGTGGGCTGCAGGTAGCCCGTCTCATCCGTGCAGCGCGACTGAAGGACGGCGGGCTTTCCGTCCCATTCCCACGGCATGCGGAACCGCGCGACGGCGAGCGGAAGCACGGGTTCCTGCAATGCCGCATCGGCCCAGGTTTTGCCGCCGTCGGCCGATACCTCGACTCGTGTGATGCGGCCTCGGCCGGTCCAGGCGAGCCCCGTAATCTCATGGAAGCCCGGCGTAATCGTATGGCCGCCAGAGGGCCGCGTGATGACCGAGCGGGCCTCCATGATAAAGGTGAAAATCTGCGCCTTGCCGTCCTTCCCGAGTTCGGTGTAGTAGCCGGTCTCCTTCGCGGACATGGCGGGATCGGTTGCGAATTCCAGGCGGTGCAGCCACTTCACGTTTGTGTTGCCTTCCCAGCCGGGCAGCAGAAGACGCAGCGGATACCCTTGCTCCGGCCGGAGCGCTTCGCCGTTTTGGCCGTAGGCGAGCAGCGCATCGTCCAGCGTCTTTTCAACGGGAATGCTGCGCGCCATGCGGCCGGCGTCGGCGCCTTCGGCGATCATCCACTTGGCCTCGGTCTTGACACCGAGCTCGCGCAAGACGGTCTTCAGCGGCACGCCCGTCCACTCGGTGCAACTCAGCAGGCCGTGGCTGCGCTGGACATCGGGCTGTGTGTTGCCACTTTGGTCGCCGATGCTGTTGCCGCCGCATTCGAGAAAGTAGATGCGCGAAAACGACGGGAACGCTTTGAGATCGGCCATTGTGAAAACGGTGGGTTTTTCGACGAGGCCGTGAATCAGCAGTTCGTGTTTGGCGGGATCGATAGAGGGCACGCCGGAGTGATGGCGTTCGAAGTGCAGGGCGGAGGGCGTGATCGTGCCGAACAGGTCGGCGTGCGGCGTGCGGCTCGAACCCGTGCCGGGGCTCTTGGTCAGTTCGCGGATCACACGCACCGTGTTTTCGTGCGGGGATCGCTCGCCGTACGCGCGCATGTGCGCGCCGGATTCGCTCTTTTCGATTGGGGCTTTGCACCCGCTGCCTGTCATCACGCCCGCGCCCAGCGCGAGGAACCGCCTCCGTTCCTTTTTCACTGTTTCAGCTTACTGTATGGGGGTGGAGTGAAGTTCCGGAGCGGAGGTGGGTGGGTTATGTCAATAGTTGAATTCGTCGCCGGGCTTCTGAAGACCGGCGACTACTCGGTTCAGAGTGCAGTTTTACGCGCAGGCCCGCGGCGCCAGAAGGAACGGGAAGAGATCAAGCAGTTGCGTCCTACGCAGATTCGCGGAGAGATCGCCGCTGGAGCAAGTAATCGAAGGCGTGCGAGAACTATTCAGCCTTTTCCCCGTGCCGGGCATTAGCGCACCAACTCAAGGCTGTCGCAGGACGAAAAGGAAATAGACTGCAGCACCGGAACTCTTCAGCCAACCCCCCTAAGGATTTCCCGATCTTTTCGTTTGCGGGCCGAACCGTTAGCATCGAATGGATGCCCCGAGTGCTCTGGCTGGGGGCGCTGCTTGTGGTTCGTCTTTGGGCCCAGGCTCCGGCTTATTCCTCATCCAGCATCGTCAATGCCGCCACCAACCGACCCGGCCCTCTGGCGCCGCTGGGACTCGTGTCGGTTTACGGCTCCAACCTGGCGATCGGGACGCGCGGGATCTCGATCGACGAGCTGCGCAACGGCCTGCTGCCCACCACTCTGAATGGCTCCGGAGCCCTCGTGTCTGTTGACAACATCGGGATTCCGGTCCTTTTCGCCTCACCCGGCCAATTGAACGTCCTGATTCCCGGCTCCATCCGGCCCGGCCGCCGCAAGCTGCGCGTTGCGATGAACGGCCGCACCGGCCCGGAAGTGGAAATCGACATCGCCGATACCTCTCCTGGGCTCTTCCAAACGGCCGGCTCGGTGGCGATCGCCACCCGGCCCAACGGTTCGCTGCTCACGCTCGACGACCCGGCTGTGGCGGGAGATGTAGTCATTTTGTACGCTGCAGGGCTGGGCAATACTTCGCCCGCCGTCAACGGGTTGTCAATTCCGCTCAACGCGGCCCCGATCGCCCTGCGCCGCCAGTTCGCCGTACTGCTAAACGGCGAGCCGATTCCGGACGAGAACATCTTCTACGCCGGCGTCACGCCCGGGTTTGCCGGGCTTTACCAGGTCAACTTTCGCCTGCCCGAATCCACGGCCTCGAATCCGGAGATCCGGCTCCGGCTGCCCAACCAGACCAGCCCGCCCAGCCTGACCTTGCCCGTTCGCCCCGCCCCGGCACCGGTACAATAGCCAATACCCATGTACGCACGCGCAGTTGGCGCAGTCCTCATCGTGGCCGCGGTTTCCTTGGCCTCCACCGGCCGCCTGTTCACCCAGGTCGCCGACTTTTACACGCAAGCCCCTGTGGTGGATGGCGTGACCGAATTTACGGGCCGGCTGGCGCAGTTGAAGGCGATGCTGCCGGCCAGCGGCGTTGCCGGCTATATGACTGACCCTGGAACGCCCGCGACGGATACCAACGCTCAGGCCGAGTACCATCTGGTGCAATACGCGCTGGCGCCGGTGCTGGTGGTCTACTCGACCGAACAGCGGTATGTGATCGGCAATTTCCACAATCGTATTTCCACGGGTTCGCTGCGCGAGCAGGGCTTTGAACTCGTCCGCGAGTTCGGCAACGGCATCGCGCTGTTCGAGAACGCGAAGGCGAAGTAGCCATGCTCCTGCTTCTGGTTTCCGTGATCGCCGGTTTCGCCCTGGCCCGCGCCATTTGGCCCGCGCCGCGCCAATGGTCGGCGTGCGACCCGGTGCGGTTGGCGGTGGCGCCGGTGCTGGGGACGGGACTTGCGAGCGTGGCGTACTACCTTGTCCGCCTCGTAGGGGGCGGGCCGCCGGTTTCTGCGATTGGGACCCTCCTGCTGTTTTCGGCCGCGGCCGTGGGCGCCGCCTACCTCCGGGCGCCGGCTGCGGAGGCGGATCCGCTTCCGCAGGGCTCCAAGGCCCCCATATGGATGACGGCACTGGCCGGAGTGGCCGCCGCGCTCGCCGCGATCTCGTTTCTGCTGATGGTCGCCGCCGCGCCGCACGGTGAATGGGACGCCTGGTCGATTTGGAACCTGCGGGCGCGATTCTTATTCCGGGCGGTGGAGTTTGTCAGCCCGTTCTCACCGCTGATTGAATGGACACATCCGGACTACCCGCTGTTCCTTCCGGCTTCCATTACCCTCTTCTGGCATGGCGCCGGCGAGGAGTCCATGCGTGTGGTCGCGCTGTTGCAGGCCGGCCTTGCCTGTTCCGCTCTGGCCGCGCCTTTTACAGTGATTCGCCACGTTCGCGGAGGAGCGTTGGCCGCCGTGACGGCACTCGCTATCGCGGGCGGCAGCACGCTGGTCCGGAACGCCGCGACGCTCTATGCCGATGTTCCGCTCGCTGCCTGCATGGCCGCGGCTTGCGCCCTGCTGGTTCTGTCTATCGAGACCGGGCGCAAGGAGCCGGCGATCGTGGCCGGGCTGGCCGCCGGAATGGCGGCGTGGACAAAAAACGAGGGTCAACTCTTCCTTATCATCCTGCTGGCGGCCGCAGCCGTGGCCTGGAGGCACATCCCGTACCTGCTGGCAGGGGCTGCGCCGATGCTGGCGGTATTAGGGATCTTCAAGCTGAAGTCGACCGCCGCCAACGACCTGGTGAACTCCGCCAACGCGGCGAACTACGGTAGCCGTTTAGCGGACTTGAACCGGTATTGGATCACTTTTTGGGGGTTCATCAGCGAGTCGCTTACGTTCAGCCACTTCCTGATTCCGCCGGTCCTGGTCTTCGCGGTTTGGCTTGCGCTCGTAAGACTGCGGCAGCCGGTGCCACGAACCCGCTGGATTCCGTTGGCTGTGGCCGGGGCGCAACTGGCCGGCTATTTCCTGGTGTTCGTGGCGACCGCGGCGGATCTCGACTGGCAGATCAACGGGTCGATGGCGCGGCTACTACTGCACGTGTGGCCCATCGCCCTCTTCGGTGTCTTCCTTGTCTCGGCCGATTTGACACCAGAGTAAACGGTTAGAACGCCGCGCTTGAGTGGATGCCGGCTTCTTTCATCACGTTCGCCATCTTCTCGAGGGCGGTCTTGTGGATCTGCGAAACGCGGCTTTCGTTGATGCCGAGGATGCCGCCGATCTCCTTCATCGTCATCTCCTTGGTGTAGTAGAGGGCGACGACTTTCTGATACCGTTCCGGCAGGCACTTCATGGCTTCGCCCAAGGCGCTGCGGAGTTGCTGCTGGGAACACATGTGATCCGGCTGCGACTCGCTGGCCGCAGGGAAGTCCGGCGCGGGCAACTCCTCCTGTTCGTTGGCGCGCGTGGAGGCACTGACCAAGCCGACGTTGCGAAGGTCCATCATCATTTGACGCCAGCGGTCGACATCGACGCCCATACGGGTGGCGATTTCGGCCTCGGACGGCATTCGATGCAGTTCACCGGCCAGTTCGCGCGTGGCGGCTTCCAGTTGCTTGTGCCGGCGGCGGAGGTCGCGGCTGGCCCAGTCCAATTGCCGCAGGCTGTCAAGGATCGCACCCTTGATCCGGTGTTTGGCGTAGCTCGAAAAGCTCACCATCTTGTCGGGATCGTACTTCGTCGCAGCATCGAATAGCCCGAGAATTCCAGCGTGGACCAAGTCGTCCAGGTCGACATGGACTGGCAGGTTTTCGTGGACACGAACAGCAATGGCTTTTACCAGCGGAAGGTTCTCCAGAACGATCCGGTCGCGTTTGGCATGACGTTGCGCGTTTGTGCGTGAGGCGCGCGTGCGGTCAGCTTTTCCCCGGCTCGGGGCGGTTTCGCGTTCGGGAGCGGCTTTGGCGGGTGCGGCGGCGGCGGTGGGCATAATCAATTCCTCGGGTTCTCGAAATTCCATCGTTCCCGCTGTGCCCGCCGTGATTGGCGTAACCCTGGCTAGTCCTTTGTGCGCCGCCAAATCCAACTTCGTTTCGATTTGAAATGCCTCGAAAGCGACGGTTGGCGGTTTGCTTTTGCTAGCACGGGCCCGCTGCTTGCGAGGTGTTTCCCTCGCTTCGGCCGGGTCAGCGTGTCCAGGTGTTTTGACCGGGACGCCTATGGAAATGCAACCGCTGGACCACTTATGTTTTTCCTTCGTCGTTTGTGCGAGAGAGTGCATGCCGATCTCCGATAAAGTCTTGAAAAGACACGCCTTCCCCCAACTCCGCGCACGGACGCACGACGACCGGGGACTAAGGTGTTCCCCTTAGCCGCGTTCCACTTCAGAACTTAGACCCCTTCGCTCCTGCCCGTTACGAAACGTCTTACGTTTCGATTTGGAACGAGGCCGAGTTCAGAACCTGTGGAATATTTGTCTTATCGGCTGATGCTAACATTCATCCGGGGAATTGTTAGTAAGGTGAGGCCCCCCTTAACGCTAGCATTTGACCTTACGCCATAAACCCAAATGCGGGGAGTGCCCCCACGCCAGGAGGGAACAGAATGGGTAGTCTGGAATTACTATTCCCTAGGACTTTTCCGGGGGAAACGCCCAAGTCCTTACAGGTGCGGAGGGTTGGCGGGATCTTTTGATAGGCCGTCGTGCCTAGTACTCTGCATGGTACCCTCGTGAACTTCCATCCGGTCTCGCCAATGCGCTATGCAGGTCTTTGCCGCAAGACCACCCAGGAAAATCCACAAGGCAAGACGCACGTTGCCGCTAAGGAATACTGGTGCGAGCCCGGCCAGGAGTAGATAGCAAATCAGGGCCGCGACAGTACGGTTCATTCCATCATCATACGTCGAGGACCCTAGCTACCTTCGGTCAAACGCTCCAGTTGGACGCGGGGATCTCCACGTTCAGCCAGCCGTCGGCCGGCAACAACTCAACGGGAATCCCATCGAACCAAACAGAAACCTGAAAGACCAGAACGCCGGTAAAGCCGGCGGCCAAGGGGATCGCCGCCTCGACCACACGCCCCGCCGAAATACCGGAGGGTCCCAGGCGCACTTCCGTATCGAGGGTGGTTACGCGCAGTTCCAGGTTGGCCCACTCCGGGTTAGGATCGAAGTCCAGCCGCAAGAACAGTTGCCCGTTGCCTGCCCCATAGTAAAGCATTCGCAGGCCGCTCTTGGCTCCGTGCATGGCCCCTTGGCGCGAGTCGACGGCATATTCACCGGCGCCCATCCATTCGAAGTAGCTGGTGACCTCGCCGTCCAGGACCGGCTGAATCGCCGCGCTGGGCGGGATGCTGTGCGCCGCCAACTGGGTTTTCAAAATGGGCCGGCTCAGCTCTACCGGCGCTGGCAGCCCAAGGAGCCGGTACACGTTCGAGAGGTGGTCCCGGTAGAGCTGATCGAACTCGACCCGGTTGTCGGTGTGGTGATGCGGTCCGTACCACCAGCACCAGTCGGAGCCTTCGGCGATCAGCAACTCTTCGTAGGCGAGTTCCCGGTCCGCCGCCGCCGCGTTTCCGGCGTGTTTGTCAAAGGCCTCGCGGGCCCGGCGGAGATGCTCCCAGGCCAAATTATCCTCATCGAACCCGATCCAGACGTCGAAGTTGGCGCTGATCCACGATCCCGGAAAGATCCCGTTCAGTACGGGTGCGGCGTGGCGCTCCAGGGCCTCGCTAATTGTCGTGGCGCGAATGCCGGGCGTATCGGAGAGACGCCGGTAGAGGTGCCGCAGAAACTCCCGGCCGCTCTCCGGGAAGTACTCCCAGGCGTTCTCGCCATCCAGCACCACGGGCACCAGCGCGTCCCGGCCCTGGGCGTTCTCGACAATCCGCGCCATCAGGTGATCGGCCGCCTCCTCGGCGCCCATCTTCGAGTAGGTGAAGCCGACCAGATCGCTCAAATAGTGATCGCGGAAGATGCCTTTCATGGACCGCCCGTTGTGCCGCCACTCCCAGGGCCGGTAGGTCTGCACGACATCGGCCTCCCGCCCGATGGTGCGGGCCAGAACGCCGTTGTCGGTGGCGAACCACGTGAACCCGCAATCGAAGGCAAGCTCCAACGCTTCGTCGGAGACCGAACCCTCCGAAGGCCAAAGACCCTGGGGGGACACTCCCATCCGGTCCGTCATGAACTTCCTGGCGCGCAGAAGTTGCTCGCGCGCGTCCTGGGGGTACCGGAATCGAGTCGGTAACGGGACGTGAGGGTTAGAGATTCGGGCGATATCGGAGTCGCACACCAGCGGCAGGATGGGGTGGTAAAAGGGCGTCGTCGAGATCTCGATCTGGCCCTTGGCCGCGAATTCCCCGTAGACCGGGATCACGCGGCCCAGAATCTCCAACTGTTGCCGGCCCATCTCCGCCTGATCCTCGTGCGTGAAGCCTCTCCCTTTCCTGGCGAGAGCGTTCTCTTCGAGAAAAAACTCGTCAAACCAGGCCACCTGCGAAAGCACCTGGAGGTCGCGGTAGTCCTGCGCGTCCCAGGCTTGATTGCGCCGGTGCAGCAGTTCGGCGTAGCGGGGATAGCGGTAAATCAAGTGGTCAACGTTGGCCTGGAAGAAGTACTTGATCAGAAAGTGCTTTTCTGCCTCGGTCAGGGTTTCGGCGGGTTTCAGGGCCAGGCGAAGAAAGGGGTCCTCGGCCACTCCGCGCGCGTACTCGTCCAACTGCACGACCATCGACGGCACTAAGTTAAAGGTCTGGTGGACCTTCGGAAACTCGGCCAGAAGCTGGACCATGCCGTAGTAGTCCTTCAGCCCATGCAGGCGGGTCCAAGGCAGCTTGTATTCGCCCCGCACCAAGTCCTTATAGAAGGGCTGGTGCATGTGCCAAAGAAAGCAGACGTCAATCTGGTGGCTAGCGCCCAAAAATACTCCGTGTCGGCGGCGGCGGCGTGGTGCCACGCACGGCGAGCCAGAGGATCTGGTTCATTTCGTCGTCGTCGATCTCGTCTGCCTCGGTGAAATCGAAGCGTGCGGAGCGGCGGGCCAGGGGCGTGCCGCCCGGATTCCGCTCCTCGAGTGAAACTCTGGGTTTCTCTGCTTCATACGGTTTCAGATTGGGGACCTGCTGAAACGCGCCCAGCATGGGACGGGCGCCGGCGTCGTGCATCGTCATGGGACGCAGGCCCAGCATCAGTTCCATCGTCCGCAGCATGGACGTGGTGTTGTAAAAGCTGGAATCGACCGCACCGCGCTTGGAGTAAGGTGAGATCACATAAGCCGGCGAGCGGTGGGAGTCGACGTGATCGGCGCCGTTCTGGGCGTCGTCCTCGAGAACAAAGATCGCCATTTTCGGCCAGAACATGGAGTGGCTGAGTGCATCGACGATCATTCCCAGCGCATAGTCGTTATCCGCCACCATGGCCACGGGCGTTGGCTTGCCGGCTGCGGCGCCGGAGGTGTGATCGTTGCCCAGTCGAAGTATCGTGAAGCGCGGGAACTGCTTTTGGGACTCCTGGCGCTGCAGGTCGGCGATGAACACTTTGGCACGGTCGATGTCCATATAGTCGAGGTCATAGCCGCGGTACTGCATGTGCGTCCTGGTTGCGAGACCCGGCTCTCGCACGCGGGCGATGTGCTGGCCTGTGTTGGCGGCCTGCTTCAGCGGATGAAGGTCGACGAAATAGCCGTAGTTGCGCACCGTCAACTGGGCGGAAAGCGCGTTGGTCCAGATGTAGCCGGCCGGTGTTGTGTTGGCTCGCTCGGTCCCTTCGTAGTCGTACGTGGGCCGCCGCTTGGCGTAGGAATTAGGCCACATTCGCTGGGTGTAGTCCGGCGCGATCGCGGCGATGGACCAGTTGTGCCCATCGGCCGAGACGTCCGCGTTCACATAGAAGTTATCCAACAGGACAAAATCGCGAGCCAGTTTGTGATGGTTCGGCGTGACGGTTTCGCCAAAGATGGTGAGCGACGGGTCTCCGTTCCCTTTTCCGAGGTCGCCGAGAATCTGGTCGTAGGTGCGATTTTCCTTGATGATGTAGATGACGTGTTCGATTGCCGACTGCCGGTTGATGGCTTGCGGAATCACGAGGTTGGCGTCGTCGTTGTGGGCGCGCGAGAGTTTCGAGTCGTTATAGGGCGTGTTCCGGCGGACCTCTTCGGTGAGCAATGTGAGGTCCGCGGACGGCACATCGATGACGGAGGCCGATCCGCGCTGCAGGCGGCCGACGTACTGTGGGCTCGAGGAGCCGGTATGGACGTTGGCCGCTGACCGCACCGGCGACGGGCCGCGCGGGTTCGGATAGCTTTGGGACCCTTTGCCATTTAGCACCATCAACCGTTCTTTCGGCAGCATGAGCGCCGCTGTGGGGTACCAGCCGGTGGGCAGAAACCCGGCCACGCGGCTCTTGGCTCCGATAAGGTCAACCACCGCCACCGCGTTCGCGTCTGAACAGACGACGAAGAGCGAATTGCCGTCGCCAGAAAGCGCGAGGGCGCTGGGCGTCATCCCGGCAGGGGACATGGGATCCAGGCCGGCGTTGATCGATTCGATAAGGCTAACCTCTTTGTTTTCAGTCACGGCCAGGACCTTGACCGTGTTGGTATTGGCCGCCGTCACAAAGATGCGCGCCTTGAAGGGGCGGGACGCCGGCTCTTCGTCGGAGGTCTTCTTTTCCCGCCAAACCATGTCGGTAGCGTGGGGACCGACGGCGGTTTGGCTCATGACCCGGCCGGTCTCGGTGTCGTGCTGCATAACAGCGGCGGCGGCCCAACTGGAAACGAAAAACGACCGTCCGTCCGGATGCGGCAGGATGCGGTACGGCCTGGCGCCGGTGCGGAACGTGTCGATAACACGGCCAGACTGCGGGTTGATCACACGAACGGTGTCGTTGAATAGATCGGCCGCCAGGATCAGCCGGCCATCCGGCGTCAGCGCGACGTCGCCGATGAAATCGGTGCCTTTGCGGTCCGGTTTCGCGCTCAGTTCGAAGACGCGGCCGCGTTCCAACGCCCCTTCGTTCGTCAAATTCAGTTCGTAAACGGAGTGGGTGCTGCCGCCCGACACATAAATGGACTGGCTATTGGGATGAACGGCGAGGCCGAGCCAGGCGTCCGGCAGTTCCAGCTTCGAGAGAGTTTGGAGAGTGGCGGGGTCCAGCACATGAACGCTGGGCTGATTGTAGCCGCCGTGGAGCACCAGCAGGTGCCGCTTGTTCGGAGTGAGGACGGCTGTCATGGGAAACGTATCCAGCGGGATCTGCTGCCCCGCCGGCTTCACGACGGCACCCGTGGGAAGCAGCACTGCGCCTCCGCTGATCGCGCCGACAAGCTCGCGTCCCCCCTTCTGAGAGATCGCCAGGCCGGCGATTGCGGCAAACCCAAGCAGAATCCAAAGCGTACGTTTCATTCGCTATACCTCTGTGCGATCGGGTACCGGCGGCCGATACCGAATGCTTTGCTGGTTACTTTGATGCCGGGGGCGGCTTGCTGCCGTTTGTATTCGTTCCGGTCGACTTTGCGAGTCACATCGCGCACCAGTTCAACGGGCAGGTTCAGTTGTTCGGCGACCACGGCGGGAGAGAGATCGTCCTCGACGTAGCCTTTGAGAATCGGGTCCAAGACATCGTACTCCGGCAGCGAGTCGGAGTCCTTCTGGTCCGGCCGCAGTTCCGCCGACGGAGGTTTGATGAACACGTTTTCGGGAATCGCGCCCGCCAGGCGGCGATTCGCCACGCGGCACAGCGTATAGACCAGGGTTTTCGGCACATCGCTGATGACCGCCAAGCCGCCGCACATGTCGCCGTACAGCGTGCAGTACCCGACGGCGATCTCGCTCTTATTTCCGGTGGTTAGTACCAGAGAGTTCGTTTTGTTCGAGAACGCCATCAGCGTGAGACCGCGCAAACGCGATTGGATGTTCTCTTCGGTCACGTCGTTGCGAAGGTCGGCGAAAACCGCGGACAGCGACTGGTTGGCCGCTTCGTAGCCCGCGTTGATCGATACAACTTCAAAGCGGATTCCCAGCGCTTCAGCCATGGCGCGGGCGTCCGTGACGGAATGCTCGGACGAGAACGGCCCCGGCATGGCGATGCCTGTTACGTTCTCTTTCCCCAGCGCCTCCACGGCGACGCAGGCTACGAGGGAGCTATCGATTCCGCCGGATAGTCCGATCACCGCTTTCGAGAACCCGCATTTGCGCAGGTAGTCCCGCGTGCCCAACACGAGCGCTTCATAGACCGCCTCTTCCTCGGCGGCGTGGGTAGGCCGCAGGCCGCCCTTTAGGGTGTTGGTGTCGACAAAAACCAAATCCTCGGCGAAGCTGGCCGCTTGCGCGATCAGTTGGCCGGAGGCATCCAGAGCGAAGCTGGAGCCGTCGAATACCAACTGATCGTTGCCGCCGGCCTGGTTGACGTAGACGACGGGAATTCCGTGGTGGCGCGCAGTCGCCGCGAAAATCTCCCTGCGCCGCGCCCGTTTTCCCATGTGATAGGGAGAGGCGTTGATGGAGATTAGAACCCGCGCGCCCTGTTTCGCCAACTCTTCGACCGGATCGCGCTCGTAGAGGCGTGTGTCCCAGTAGCGACGGTCGTTCCAGGCGTCTTCGCAGATGGTCAACGCCACGGGATTCGCGCCCAGTTGCAGGAGTTCCTGTTTTTCGGCGGAGCGGAAATAGCGCTGCTCGTCGAACACGTCGTAGTTCGGCAACAGCATCTTGTGTTGACGAAACTGGACCTTTCCGCCATGCAGAACGGCGGCACAGTTCCAAATCCGCTTTCCCGACTGGGCTTCGGCGAGTTCCACGGTGCCGCAGATCAGCGCGATTCGCAGCGATTCGGCGTCCGCGGCGAGTTGGTGCAGGGCCCGATCGGCCTGCTGAAACAGAGCGGGCCGGTCCAACAGGTCCTGGGGCGGGTAGCCAATGAGCGAAAGCTCCGGAAATACGACGGTGCCGGCACCCTCCTCGGCGGCCCGGCGCGCCGTTTTGAGCATCAGCGCGGCATTGCCGGCAATGTCGCCGACGGTAGTGTTGATCTGACCGAGCGCGATGCGCATGGAAACTTCTATTTTAGCGGGCTAGCGGAACTACCAAACCAGCTTCAGGGCGAACTGGAGATTCCGCGGCGTAGCGGCGCTGGTGATAACGCCAAAATTCGCCGTGCCCACCACGTTCCCCGGCGCGCCGAACCGGGGAGTATTCGAGAACGAAAACGCTTCAAAGCGGAATTGCAGGCGCAGTGATTCGGCGAGTTGGAAGTTCTTGTGCGTCGAGAAGTCCCAGTTGAAATGCGACCGCTGCCGGAGGATATTGCGCCCCGCGTTGCCGTATTGGAACTGTGCGTTGGGCACGAAAGCGGAGACGTTGAAGTCGCGTTGCACCGTGCGCTCCCCAGAGTAGGCCGCGCCAACGACGTTCGGTCTGTTCACCACGGCCACTCCCGCCGAATTGGCGGGATTTCCCTGCACCGTTGGGGAAAAGGGCACGTTCGAGGCGGCGGTCAGGATGCTGCCGACAGTCCAGCCGCCGAGGACCGGGTTCCGGGCGAGCCACGGCAGTTCGTACAACACCGACGAGACGAAGCGGTGCGGAATGTCCTGATTATCGATGCCGCGCTCCGCCCGGAGGTTGAACATGTTTTGGTAGCCGCAGCCGCCTACGTTTCCCTGGACCGCGGTCCCGCAGGTGTCCCCGATGTTTTTTGACCACGTGTAGGAAGACAGGACGGTGAAGCCGTTTGAAAAGCGCTTTTCCACCTTCGCGATCATCGCGTGGTAGATATTGTTGCCATCAAACCGGTGACTGAAGGTATTGCCCAGCGGCGACGCCACGATGTTTGAGCCCGGCAGCGTAATGCGCGAGTAGATCCGCTTGTTGTTGACCGCGCCCGGCCCGGCCGGCGAGAAGTTTGCTTCCAATTGGCGCACCAGGTGCAACCCGCGCGACCCGGAGTAGCCGGCTTCGAAGAGCCAGTCCTGGCCGAACTCGCGCTGGATGTCGAAGTTCCATTGGTGCGCCACGGACAGCTTCGGATTTCGTTCAAACGAAGAAAACTGCAATCCGGTGGCGCGTTCCAGCACGGTGGCGCCCGCAGCAGGCCCCTGTTGCAGCATGACGGCGGGGGCGACGTTGGACCCAGCGAGTGTGACGCCGAACGCGAACGGCGGATTGCCGATGAGATGCTCGGAATCGCCCATGTTTTCCATATAGGCGAAAAACATGCCGTAGCCGGAACGGATCACCATCTTGTCCGTGGCCTTGAACGCGAATCCGAGACGAGGCATGAAGTTATTCTTGTCGGTCGAGATCAGGGCACGGTCATAGCGGGAGCCGCCGCTCTTGGCCAGGACGATCCGGGGCGCGTTTCGATCTGTGTCGACATCGAAGATGCCCATCTTGTCGTAGCGCTCAATCCACGGCGGCGAAAGTTCATATCGAAGGCCGAAGTTCATGGTCAAACGGTTGGAGACCTTCCAATCGTCCTGCGCATAGAAACTTGCGTTGTAGGTCCGCATCTGCACGTTTATGGCGGATTGCCAGTTCCAGCCCGAGGCCATGCCAAGCAGAAAATCGGCCGCGCCGTCGCGTGTGAATCGCGCATCGAAGGTGTAGTTGCCAAGTACGTTTCGAATGTTCAAGATAGGGTTCTGCGAACGGATGAAGCCCGCGCCGAATTTCCAGGTGTGGCGGCCGCGCACCCAGCTTAGATCGCCGGTGAGCTGGCGATTTTGGGAGTCGCGGTCCACGGGGTTGAAGCCGCCGATGCCGAGGGCCCGGTAGCCGGTGACGTTCATTTGCGAAAAACCGCCGTCGACACGCTCAGTGGCGCCCGGAATTCCGAACTGTTCATTGAAAAAGTTGCCAAGGGCGGACCGCGGGTTGTTGCGCTTGAAGAGCGCGAAGTTCCAACCTCCGCGAAGGCTGAAGATGATACTCGGCGTGACGATGTAGTTGAAGCCGGCGCCCGTGTTGTAGCCCTCGGTCAGGAAATCCAGGTTGCCGCCGCCGAAGGCCGGGGCGGGCAGGGAGGGCGTGTCGGGCAGATTGGTATCGTGCTTGGAAAGCCGCCAGAACGCGTTTATCTTCGATCCCACGTTTTGGTCGATGCGTACATCCCACTTGTCGACGTCCTGAATGCGCGGCGAGAGGAACGTGTAGTTTGCGGCGAGGTTCGAATTTTGGGTCGCCGGATAGAGCTGCATTAACTGGCGCGCCACGCGATCCTGGCGTGCCGCGGGAATCACGGAATTCGGGAACGGTTGGCTGTTCGCGGGGTCGGTGATGCGCACGTTGCGCGCATCGGCCAGTTCGCCAAAGTCGCCTGTCCGCATCCGCTGGGTGGGAAGGTTGCTCACGATGGTCGAGGTCTCGCGAATGCGCGTGCCTTCGTAGTCGCCGAAAAAGAAGGTCTTGTTCTTGCCGTTGTATAGCTTGGGGAAAAGCACCGGACCGCCGATGGAGAAGCCATACTGATTGCGCTTAAAAGGGGGTTTGGGGCGGCTTACCGGATCGAAGAAGTTCTTGGCGTCGAGCTTCTCGTTCCGCAGAAACTCGAAGGCGGTTCCGTGGAGGGAGTTGGTGCCGGATTTGATTGTGAGATTGACCACGCCGCCCATACCGCGGCCGAACTCGGCGGCGTAGGCGTTGGTCTGCACCTTGAATTCCTGAATAGCGTCGATGGAGGGCTGGACCATCTCGGCTCGCCGGCCGGCCGCGGCCAGTTCGACCGAATTGTTGTCGATGCCGTCCATCACGTAGTTGTTTTGGCTGACGCGTTGTCCACCGGCGGAGAAGCCGCCGATACGCGAGCCGGGCGCGGACTGCACAGCGCCGCCGGACATCAGGGCGAGGTCAATGTAGTTGCGCCCGTTCAACGGCATTTCGACGATGCGCTGATTGTCGATCACCTGGCCTTGCGATGCTTCCACGGTGTTCAGGCGCGAAACGGCCGCCCGGACTTCCACTTGTTCGCTGAGCGCGCCGACCTGCAAGGTGATGTCGAGCGTGGCACGCTGGTCGATCGCCAGCGCCACGCCGGTTTGTGTCACCGGTTTGAAGCCAGACCGTTTCACGGATAGATCGTAGCTACCCGGCGCCAATTGCGGGAATAAATATAGTCCTGCAGGATTCGACTCGGCCGTACGCTCCAATCCGGTGGCCGGATTCCGCAGTGTGACGGCCGCGCCCGGCACGGCCGCCGCTGAGGGATCGAGAATTCGTCCGCCAATTTGGGCTGTTTGCGCGGAGAGGGAGAGAGAAATGAGAATTAAGGAGACGTAACGCATACCCGTTGGGGCGATGCTATCACGTATCGCTATTGAACGGAACCGCCGGCCTGGCCGTGGGGCTCTATCTGAATGTTTCCAAAGGCCTGTTCATACTGCTGGATGTTCTGCTGAAGGACATTGAGCAGAGCCTTGGCCTGTTGCGGGCTCAGATAGACGCCCTGGAAGTTGTGGATCGTGACCGAGTCCGGGGCAGTCGGCGTCAATACGCCAAACATAAGGAAGAAGTCCCACAGGTTGGCGCGGACTTGCACGCTATTGGAGTAACCCTCACGATACTCCGGGCCGTTCACGAGACTGATTTTTGGGGCGGGTGCTGGTTGCATAACGGAAAAGGAGCGCTTTTTGGGCGCTCCTTCATTATCATCTTTATGATTGCTACGGAACAGCATTGGAACAGGATGGCGGGGACGACGGGGCTCGAACCCGCGACCTCCGACGTGACAGGCCGGCGTTCTAACCAACTGAACTACGTCCCCGTCCGATGACGTCCGTTTCTCTAGAATAGCATAGTTGGGATTTCCCGCAAACTTCGGATAGAATCCAGCTATGCGTTGGCACTTGTTAATCGCTGCGGCGTCGCTCCACGCGGCTGATTCACCGGCGGAGTTTTTCGAAGCCAAAGTCCGTCCGGTATTTGCCAAACACTGCTTTGCCTGCCACACACAGTCGAAGCTGGGGGGCTTGTCCATGACGACGCGCGACGCCTTGCTCAAGGGCGGAAACTCCGGGCCGGCGGTCATGGCGGGTGAGCCAGAGGCCAGCCTGCTGGTGCGTGCGATCACCCATCAGCACGAACGAATCAAAATGCCGCCCACCGGCACCAAATTGGCGGATCCGGAGATCGCGGCCATCAAGACTTGGATCCGGGATGGAGCGGTGTGGCCGGAAACACTGGCTCCGAAGGTGGTCAGCAACTGGTGGGCGTTTCAGCCGATTGGTAATCCGCAGCCCCCGCTGGCCAAGCAGAAGCCGATCGACGCATTTTTGCTGGCTGCGCAGCAGGCGAAAGGGCTGAAGCCGGCGCCGCCAGCGGACCGCCGGACGCTAATCCGCCGCGCCACGCTGGACCTGACCGGCCTTCCCGCCACCGCCGCGGAGATCGCGGCCTTTGTTGCTGACAAAACGCCCGATGCGTTCGCGCAGGTGATCGACCGCCTTTTGGCCTCGCCGCATTACGGCGAACGTTGGGGACGCCAGTGGCTGGATGTGGCGCGCTATTCGGACGACAAGCTGAACTCGACCATGGACGAGCCCCGGCCCAACGCCTTTCGCTATCGCGATTGGGTGATCGACGCGTTTAACCGCGACCTTCCGTTCAACGAGTTCGCCAAAGCGCAGATTGCGGGCGACCTGCTCGGCCAACCGGCTGCGACGGGCCTTTACGCCTTGAGCCCCGAGTTTCAAGACGACCGCGTGGACGTTACGACGCGTGGATTTCTGGCGCTGACGGTTGCCTGTGCGCAGTGCCACGACCACAAGTTCGACCCAATTCCGACGAAAGATTACTACTCGCTGCTGGGAATCTTCAACAGCTCGAAGACGCACGAGCTGCCGCTCGCCGATGAGAGCGTTGTCGATGACTGGCAGGCTCGCAAGAAGCGTTTGGACACAGCGCAACAAGATCTGACCGATTTCTACGCAAAACAGGCCGAACAGCTTTCGGAGATTTTCGCGGCCAAGGGCGACCTTTACTTGAAGGCCGCGGAGGGTGGCGATGCCGGGCAACTTGATAAAGAGACCGTGGGAAAGTTCAAGAAGTATCTCGCCCGCAAGGACCGGCTGGCCAAGATTGCGGCGGATCCGGTCGTATTCCGCGAGGCGTTGATCGATGTCCAGAAGGAAAAGAAGGATGTCGATGCCAAGAACAACATCCGTCTGGGCGGGTCGAAGGTGCGGAGCGATCTTTCGCAGGCGGATCTGTTGTCGCTGGCTCCGGAGAAGTTCTATCTGTGGCGCGATTTCTACCGGGCCGGGGGCGTATTTCATTACGGAGCCGGGAACATCGACCGGTTTCTGGATGGTCAGTGGAAACAACACCTGGAGCTGCTAAAGGCCAATGTGGAGCACCTGAAGAAGGAACTGCCCGAGCAGTATCCGTTCCTGCACGCGCTGAGTGAAGGCGACAAGCCGCGCGACGAGAGAGTGCACATTCGCGGGAACCGGGCCAACCAGGGCGACGTGGCGCCGCGAGGCTGGCTGACCGTCCTTTCCAAGGCCGCGCCGGAGCGTTTCCAAAACGGTTCGGGCCGCTTGCAGTTGGCTGAGTCAATCGCTTCCAACGACAATCCGCTGACACCGCGCGTGATCGTCAACCGAATTTGGCAGGGCCACTTCGGCGAGGGGCTGGTGCGGTCTACTTCGAACTTCGGGCGATTGGGAGAGATGCCGTCGCATCCGGAACTGTTGGATTGGCTGGCGCGAAGCTTCATGAACAACGGCTGGTCGATGAAGAAGCTGCATCGCGAGATCATGCTTTCGAACGCCTACCAAATGGCCACGGCCAACACGGAGGGAGACAACCGGTTGCTGACGCACTTCCCGGCGCGCCGGCTGGACGCCGAGTCGCTCCGTGATTCGATACTTGCTGTAACCGGCCGGCTGGATCGCGCGCTTGGCGGCAAGCCGTTCCGGCTGGACGATACCGCCCAGACGCGGCGCACGGTTTACGGTTTTGTTAGCCGCCGGAGGACGGACACGATGCTGAATCTCTTCGACTTTCCCAATCCGAACGCCACCAGCGAGCGCCGCGTGGCCACCGACGTACCGCTTCAGCGCCTGTTCCTGCTGAACAGCCCGTTGATGATCGAATCCGCCGAGGCGTTGGACAAGAGTATCGGCGCTGGAACGCCGGAAGAGCGGATTCGCAAGGGGTATCGCGCGGTTCTCGGCCGTGCACCAGCCAAACAAGAGATCGCCTTGGGCCTGGAATGGGCCGGGCAAAACAAGTGGGCGCAGTACTGGCAGGTGCTGCTGTCCACCGATGAGTTCCTGACAATCCAATGACGCGACGAGAACTACTGCAATCCGTGGGTGCTGGCTTCGGCGGCGTGGGGCTGGCCAGCGCGGCCGCGGCAACACACCATGCGGCGAGGGCCAAGCACGTCATCTTCATCTTCCTGAACGGCGGCCCCTCGCAGGTGGACACCTTCGACCCCAAGCCGATGCTGCAGAAGCATCACGGTAAGCCGATGCCGGCGGGTCCGAATCTAAAGACGGAGAGAAAGACCGGGAACCTGCTGGGCTCGCCGTTCCAGTTTCACAAGTGCGGCAAGAGCGGTGTGGAGATCAGCGAGATCTTTCCGCGTATCGGTCAAAACATCGATGAGTTCACCGTGATTCGTTCCATGTATACCGACCGGCCAAACCATGAACCGTCGCTGCTGATCATGAATTCCGGCGTGCCGCTGCCCGGCCGTCCCTCGATGGGATCGTGGCTGAGCTATGGCCTCGGTTCGATGAACAAGAACCTGCCGGGCTTCGTTGTACTGTGTCCCGGTGTTCCGGTCATCGGAAGCCAGTTGTGGTCGTCGGCTTTTCTGCCGGCGGTCCACCAGGGCGTCCATCTCGAAAACAAGGAGAAGGACGTTTCCAAACTGGTGCCCTACATCACGCCGAAGCGTACGGCCGAAGAGCAGCGGAGCCAGATGGCGTTGCTGGCGAAGCTGAACGGCATGCGCGGCGGCGATGCGAAGTTCGAGAGCGGCGTCGAGTCGATGGAGATCGCCTTCCGCATGCAGACCGAAGCTCCCGAGGTTTTCGATATCGCCAAGGAATCGGAGAAGACTCGCGAGCGTTACGGCGATTCGGCGGTGGGCCGCGGGTGCCTGATGGCGCGCCGGATGGTGGAAAAGGGCGTGCGGATGGTGCAGATCTATCATGGCAACGGTCAGCCTTGGGATAATCACGACGACATTCAAGGGCACCGCACGCTAGCCCGCGAGGCAGATCCGGCCGTGGCGTCGCTGATCGAAGATCTGCGAGACCGGGATATGTTGAAGGAGACGATTGTATTGGTGGGCGGCGAGTTTGGCCGGACGCCATCGGTAGAGGTGAGCGGTCTGGTTTCTCATCAGAACGGGCGGGATCACAACAATCACGGCTACTCCATGATCGTCGCCGGCGGCGGGTTCAAAGGCGGACACACTTATGGTGCCACCGACGACTTTGGGTTTAAGGCGGTTGAAAACCGTGTGTACGCCCACGATTTGCAGGCCACCATGTTGCACCAGTTGGGTGTGGACCACACTCGCCTGACTTACCGCTATGGCGGACGGGATTTCCGTTTGACCGACGTGGGCGGTGAGGTTATCCGGGATCTGCTGCGGTAGGCGGGCGCCCGTATGCCGCCAGCCCGGGCCGCTACGCCGTGTTGTGCCTAATCGCGCTGATTCGAAGAGTGGAGCCGTTGCGCGCATCCCAATAAAAAAGACGCCCCGGGTGCGGGTACCGGGGCGTCTTTTTCCTTGGAACAGAAGACCGGAATCTAAAACTGATTCCAGAGGTATTGATTGTACACCTCGTGATGGAACTGCACTTCCTGGCTCTTCACGACGGTGCCGAGCAACCGCGGACAGCGGTCAGCGGAGGCCTGTTTCAGATCTAGATAGCGGCCCTTCACATCGGCGCCGAGCAGTTGTGCCGTCCAATCTGCCGAGCGGAAGTTCGACATGGCGTCGTAGATATTGTCCGGCAGGTAGCGCTTCGCCTGACGAAGGTTTTTCTCCTTGCTGATCGTCCCTTCCAGGCCGGTCTTGAACACGGAGAGCATCACCATGTAGGGGTTTGCGTCCGGGCCCACCGAGCGGACCTCGACGCGCGCCGAGCGCTCATTGCCAATCGGGATGCGAACCATTGAACCGCGATCCACCGCCGAGGCGATGATCTGATTCGGCGCTTCAAAGTGCGGGTCCAACCGGCGGTAAGCGTTCACCGAGGCGTTCAGCAGCAGGCAGATGTCGTTGCCGTGCGTGAGGATGCGATCGACGAAGCTCCAGGCGAACTTGGAAATCTTCTCCTGGCCGGCCGGATCCCAGAACAGGTTCTTGCCTTTCTTTGAGATGGACACGTTGGTGTGCATGCCGCTGCCGTTGACGCCCACAACGGGCTTCGGCAGGAACGACGCGGTCAAACCCATCTTGCGCGCCACTTGACGGCAGATCAGCTTATAGAGCTGGATCTGGTCCGCCGCGGCCACGACTTCGCCGTAGCCGTAGTTGATCTCAAACTGTGAAGGAGCGACCTCCGGGTGATCCTTCTCGTTCTGGAAGCCCATAGCGCGTTGCACTTCGGCAGCCGTATCGATGAACTCGCGCAGAGGATCGCCGGGCAGGGAGTGATAGTAGCCGCCCGTGTTCACGTATTCGAACTTGCCGGTTTTGTGATACTCGCGCTCCGCGTCCTGGCCCGCGAACAGGAAACCTTCAATCTCGTTCGCGGCGTTCAGCGTGTAGCCGTCCTTCTCGAAGCATTTCTTTGCGAAGCCCTTCAACACGCCCCGGATGTCGCCGGCGTAGAAACTTCCGTCCTTGTCGATGACTTCGCAGAAGGCCAGCACCTTGCCCGCGCCGAAGATGTCGGCCGGGGCGTGGAAGAACGCCGACCAGTCGATAGCGAGGCGGAGGTCGCTTTCGCGCTGCGCGGTAAATCCGCGAATCGACGAGCCGTCGAACGTCAGATTGTCCCAGGACCCGAGCAAAAACTTCTTGTCATAGTCCAGCATGTGCAAGCGGCCTTCCAGGTCGCTGAACATTACGGTTACGGCCTTGATCCGCTTTTCGTCGGTCAAGTACTTCAATCGTTCTTCCCGAATCTGATCCGCCGAAACACGGTCCTTCCGTTGCTGTTTGGCCTGCAGATTCATTTCTTCCAGCTCTGCGTAGGAGAGCTCCAAAAAGTCGCGCATGTGGATTGAGTTATCCTCCTCTAAACTTGGGGGGTGCCATCAGCGGTTTTGACGCCGAATATCGATTATAAGCAACGGGAACAGCCGGAATCTCGTTTTTTCCAAACGTTTTTGTTTATCGACCCTATTGTCCGTTTGGATGGGAATCGACGGTCGCGCCTAACTCTCCATCCGCCAATCGGATACGCAGGGTAGAGCCGATGGCGGCCTGGGAGCGCAGGCGAACGATTTCGCCCGCCGGATTGGTCACGACGGCGAATCCGCGAGCCAGGATTTGCAGGGGATTCAACGAGTTCAGCCGCGCGCCGGCGAGTTCCGCCGCTGTCCGGTCCGCCCGCAGGCGATTCTGAATGAGGGTTTCCATGCGGCGCCACAGCGCGTCGTTCCGGTGTTGGGCCGCCGCCAGGCGTAACCGTAAATCACGGCGTTCCACTCCTTGCGTCAGTGCGCTAAGCCGCTCCCGCTCCGCGCGCAGGCGGTGCAGGATCGATTCGCGCGCCTGCTGATCCAGGTCGTCCAGACGCTGTTCCGCCCTGAAGAGGCGCCGCTCGATCGTCATCTGCGCCCGGCTGGTGGAGAGCCCGTCCAGTTTTCGCGCGACAGCATTCAACCGGAAGCGCGTGGCCTGTGTCATGCGGTACTTTGCGATGGAGATCTGCTCCAACAGCAGTTCCCGCGACGAGGTCACGATCTCGGCGGCGGCGCTGGGTGTTGGCGCGCGGAGATCGCTGACGAAATCAGCGATGGTGAAATCGGTTTCGTGTCCGATGGCTGAAAGGACCGGTACTGCGGACCCCGCGATGGCACGTGCGACCGCTTCCTCGTTAAATGTCCACAGATCCTCAATGGAGCCGCCGCCGCGAGCCAGGATCACCACGTCGGCCCAGGGGTTCTCGCTGAAATACCGGATGCCCGCCGTCACCTGCTCCACCGCGCCCGCTCCTTGCACTAGTGCCGGGTATAGCCTGATGTGAAGACCTGGAAATCGCCGCTCGATGACGTGCAGAATGTCGCGAATCACCGCGCCCGTAGGGCTGGTCACCACGCCAATCCGCTTCGGAAGCTTCGGAATCGGCCGCTTGCGCTCCTCGGCGAACAGACCTTCGTCCGCCAGCTTCTTCTTTAGTTGTTCAAAGGCGAGTTGCAGCGCGCCGGCGCCTAGAGGCTCGAGCGCATCGACGATCAGCTGGTACTCCCCGCGTGGCTCGTAGACTTCGATCCGCCCGCGTGCCAGAACCTCCATCCCGTCCTTGGGTTTGAAACGAAGGAGCCGGTAAGCGCCTTTCCAGCATGCGCAGCGCAGGGAGGCCTTGTCGTCCTTCAGAGTGAAATAGGCGTGGCCCGACGCGGCGGTCTTGAGTCCGGAGACCTCGCCGCTCACCCAGATGTTCGAATACGCGTCGCCGAGCAGTTCGCCAATCTCCGCGGTTAGCTCGCTTACCGAATATTCTCTGCGCGTCAGGTCCATAACGAATTTCGATTTGCCCGTGCGCCCTGTCGTTCGCTAGTCTGGTCGAGCGGGAATAACTATTCTTCCACGTTGGAGGCAGGCGTGAGTCCTAAAGACGTATTGGCGTTTGCGAAGGCGGAAGGCGCCAAGCAGGTGGATGTCCGTTTCACGGATATCCCAGGCTTGCAGCACCATATCACCTACCCCATCACCCAATTGAACGAAGATTCGTTCGAGGACGGATTCGGCATCGACGGTTCCTCGATTCGAGGATGGGCGGCCATCAACGAAAGCGACATGCTGCTGATTCCGGACGCTTCGACGGCGTACATGGACCCGTTCTACGAGACGCCGACTCTCGTCATGACCGGAACGATTCTGGACCCGATCACCAAACAAAAATACGACCGCGATCCGCGCAACATCGCCCGAAAGGCGGAGTTGCACCTGCTCGCCACGGGCTTGGCGGATACCTGTTACTTCGGCGCGGAGGCTGAGTTCTTCATCTTCGACAACGTAGCCTTCGAGTCGACACCGCATTCGGCGTTCTATGAGATCGACGCGGAGGAGGGCCGCTGGAACGAAGGCCGGCGCGAAAACAACCTTGGCTACCGGCCGCGCTATAAGGAAGGCTACTTCCCGGTCCCGCCCACCGATCATTATCAGGACCTGCGGGCGAAAATGGTAGAGGTTTTGGAAAAGGCGGGGCTCTCCATCGAATGCCACCACCACGAAGTCGCCACGGGCGGCCAATGCGAGATCGATCAGAAGTTCGACACGCTGTTGCGCTCCGCCGACAACATGATGACCTACAAGTACATCGTGCGGAACGTGGCGTATCAGTACGGAAAATCGGTGACGTTCATGCCCAAGCCGATCTATGGCGACAATGGCAGCGGCATGCACTGCCACCAGTCTTTATGGAAGAACGGGAGTCCGCTCTTCGCCGGCGAGGAGTACGCCGGCTTGAGCCAGATGGCGCTTTGGTATATCGGCGGCTTGCTGCGCCACGCTCGCGCTCTCTCGGCGATTATCGCGCCCACGACGAACAGCTATAAACGCCTGGTGCCGGGCTATGAGGCGCCGGTAAATCTCGCGTTCAGCCGCCGCAATCGATCCGCCGCCTGCCGCATCCCGATGTACTCCAGCAGCCCGAAAGCGAAGCGCGTCGAGTTCCGGCCGCCCGATCCGAGCTGCAATCCGTACTTGGGTTTCGCGGCGATGCTGATGGCCGGTATTGACGGCGTGATCAACAAGATCGACCCGGGCGAACCTCTGGACAAAGACATCTACGATCTCTCGCCGGAAGAACTGCGCAGCGTGCCGTCCATGCCGGGTTCGCTAGAAGAGGCGCTGCAATGCCTGGAGGAGGATCACGCATTCCTGTTGAAGGGAGACGTGTTCACCGAGGAGTTGATCGAGACCTACATCAGCTATAAGGCGCGGCATGAGGCCGATGCTGTGCGCCTGCGGCCGCATCCGTACGAGTTTTCCCTCTACTACGATATCTAGCTAGCCGCCGATCGAATACATGGGCCGGGGAGGCGCGACAAAGCGCTGCGAGTTGATTTCATGACCCAGCCACTTGGCGCGGATGGTCGAACGGATCGCGTCTTCGATTTCGCTGTCCGCAGCGCCGCCGCGCAGCAGACCCTTGACGTCCGTTTCGTCGATGGCGAACAGGCAATAGCGCAGTTTGCCGTCGCTGGTGAGCCGGAGGCGATTGCAGTTCAGGCAGAACGGCTTGCTGACGGAGCTGATGAAGCCTACTCGCCCGATCCCGTCGTCGAAACGGTATTCGGTGGCCGGCGCGCGCGGGTCGCGGCCGGGCACCTCCGTCAACGGTCCAATCTCGCGGGCCAGAATCGCGAGCATGTCGTCCTGCAGCAGCACCTTTCCCTTGTCCCAGATGCCCTGCGCGTCCAGCGGCATGAACTCGATATACCGGATTTCGATCCCTCGCTCGCGCCCATACCGCGCCAGCGGCACAACGTCGGGTTCGCAGAGATTCTTCACCGCGACAGCGTTGATCTTGATTCGAAATCCCAGCGCCAGCGCGGCCTCGATACCGGCCATTACGCGGCCAAAGTCATCGCGCCGTGTAATCTGGGCGAACCGCGCGGCATCCAACGTATCGAGATGAACGTTCAAACGCCGCAGTCCGGCGTCCCACAACGGTTTCGCCAGGCCTTCTAGCAGCACGGCGTTCGTGGTCAGCCCCATGTCCTCGATACCAGGCATCCGGTTCAGTTTTTCCACAAGCACGGGCAAATCCTTGCGGATCAGGGGTTCGCCGCCGGTTAGGCGCAGCTTGCGCACGCCCAGGCCGGCGGCCACGCGCGCCACGCGCTCAATTTCCTCAAACGACAGGATCTCCTGGCGGGACAGGAACGACGGGACATCCTCCGGCATGCAATAGAAACACCGAATATTGCACCGGTCGGTTACACTAATCCGGAGATTGTCGTGGAGCCGGCCGAAGGTATCAATAAGAGCCATTTACTTCAAGGCCAGCATCCGTTCGATCGGAAGCCGCGCGCGGTCCATCATCTCGGCCGGCATTTCCACGCGCGGTGTCAGCGTGTTCAAACAGTCGCGCAGCTTCTCGAGCGAGTTCTTTTTCATGAACGGGCACTCGGAACAGTTGCAGTTCTCGTTCGCCACGAACCAGAACTCCTTTTCCGGCGCGAATTTCCGCAACGAGTGTTGAACGCCGCTCTCTGTCATCACGATGAACTGGCGATGCCCGGACTTCACGCAGAAGTCGATCAACGCGGAGGTTGAGCCGATGTAGCCGGCCTGTTGCAGTACTTCGGAAGGGCACTCTGGATGCGCCACGACAAATGCGTCCGGGTGGGCGTTGCGGGCTTCGGTAAGCTTTCGCGCGGCGAAGGTCGCATGCACGATGCAGGCGCCTTGCCAGATTCGCATGTTCTGCCGTCCGCTCTGCTTCTTGACATAGTTGCCCAGGTTGATATCGGGCAAGAACAGAATGGGCTGGTCCGCAGGGATGGAGTTGACTACCTGCACTGCATTCCGCGACGTGCAAATAATGTCGCTCTCCGCCTTCACGTCTGCCGATGTGTTGATGTAGCTCACGACTGCGTGATCCGGATACTTGCGCTTAAACGCGCGCACCATCTCCACCGGGCACGAATCGACCAGCGAGCAGCCAGCGTCCTGATCCGGCACCACAACAGTTCGGGTTGGATTCAAAATCTTGGCTGTCTCGGCCATGAACCACACGCCGCAGAATGCGATTACGTCACAGTCCAGCTCCTTCGCCTTGCGGGCCAGTTCCAGGCTGTCGCCAATCGCGTCGGCGATCTCCTGAATCTCCGACTCCTGATAATGGTGCGCCAAAATGACCGCGTTCCGCTCTTTCTTGAGAGCCAGAATCTCTTCGGTTATGGCCGCTTCCGCTAGTGTGGACATGGATGTTTGTAGAGAAGGCGTAAGGAAAGGGTGTTTTCCATTGTATCGTGCTGAGGGAAACCACACCTCCTTTTACGCGTTCTAATCAGTAGAGGTGTGATCCGTGATTCGCGTTGCAACCCTTTCCGCGCTCCTGCTGGCTACATTGCCTGCCCAGACATTTTCGCCGCTGAATTGTGTGGCCACCGCCGTGCCCGCGTTGGTCCGGCTGGAGGGCATCACGGAACAGGCGGGCGATATCGTTTTGAATTGTACAGGCGGCACACCCAATGGCCAGGTACGCGGCGATATCCGCGTGATTTCATTCGGCGGGAACGTCACCAACAAGCTGAATCCGTCCACTAATACGATCGACGCCGTGCTAACCGTAAACGTTGGCGCGGGCGAGATCTCGACCGGCGCCACTCCTTCGCTGCGCGGCGCGAACCAGTTCGACTTCTCCGGCATGAACTTCACGCTGGGCCCGGCCGGAACAGCCAATTTTCGAATCAGCAACGTTCGAGTCGTGCCTCCGGCGAATCCGCAGCAGCCGTTTCAGATCGCCCTCGCCACCAATGGCCCCTCGGCGATCCGCATCGACAACAGCCCGCTGACGGCCGGCATCGCGACGCAGGGTCTTCTCGCGACGTTTTCGACGTCGTTTTTCTGCACGGTCTCCCCGGCGGGCGCCGAGATGACGCTCGATAGTTTCCTGCGCGCCGGTACGCGGTTTGCCTCCATTCGATTCACGGAAGGCTTCAGCGAGTCCTTCCGCCGGCGCGAGCCGCTGAACGACCATGGCACCCGCGTGGCCATTCGGTACTCGGGATTTCCGGCCGGTTCCAGGCTTTTCGTGCCAGACGTTCTTGTTGGGTCGACCGGAGCAATACCGACCGCAGCCGGCGACCTCGGCCTGGCGCCCAATGGGGGCCGGTACCTGGCTAACGCTGGCAACGCGCTGCTGCTGGCGCGCGTTCGAAATGTTGAACCAGACGGTGCAGGCGGCACGCTGGCGGCGCAGATTCCGACTGTCACGACCGATTACGGCGCGTTGGGAGAAGTCCCGCTCAGTGGCGGCAACGGCATCGCCGTTTTTGAAGTGATCGATGCCGACCGCACCTCTCGCGAGACGTTTCAGGTGGCAACTTTCCTGACGCTGGAGCAGCGCCCGGCCGGCGGAACCGTGACTGCGCAGGTCGCGGCGCACTTCGCCCCGTTCTCGACCGACGGAACGGCTTCGAACGGTCCCGTGCCGCGATTCCAGGCCGTGAGCCCGCCGCCGGACTGCCAGGCGCTGGGCGATTGCAACGCTGGCTTTTTTCCGAAGCTGCTAGTGGAATCCGAAGCGCTGACCTATAACATTTTGGGTGGAGCTGCGGCCCAGACGCGCTTCATCCGAATCCGGAACGAAGGTGGCGGCTTTTTGAATTGGGCCACGTCGGTGCAGTATCGTTCCGGCAACGGCTGGCTTAGCTTGGATCCGCCCGCAGGAATCGGCAACGCCACGGTTCGCGTGGATGCGTCCTCCGCCGGGCTGCAACCGGGCACCTACGAAGCGGTTTTGACAATTGACGCCGGACCGGTAGCGGGCCGTGTCGCCGGGCCCGTTACTCTTACGGTTCGCCAACTGTCGCTGCCTGTGCCGGAGATCACGAGTATTGCGCACGCCGCTACGTTCGAGCGCACGGCCCTTGCCCCCGGCACCATCGCCACGGCTTTCGGAACCCAACTCAGGGACGCCAAGATCAATATCAACGGAATGGATGCCCGGGTCTTCTTCACGAATAACACGCAGGTGAACTTTGAAGTACCGGCGTCGCTGCCCACATCGGGCTCGGTGAACGTGGTGGCGAGCCTCAACAATATTCTAGGAGCGCCGAGACCTTTGACTCTCTCTCCGGCCTCGCCGGGTATTTTTGAGGGTGCGGTTTTAAATCAGGATTTCTCGGTAAACTCAGCCGCCAACGCTGCCATTTCCGGCACCGCGATTCAGATTTTTTTGACCGGACTGCCATCCAACCGGCCCGTGACGGTAAAAATTCACGACTATATAGTGATGCCCTTATTTGCCGGCGCCGCGCCCGGTTTCATCGGCCTACAGCAGGTGAACGCCGAAGTTCCGGCTCAACTCCAGTCGATTACATCGGATGTGAGCGTTTGTTCTGGAGATATTTGCAGTCCGCGGCGTCCGATCACCGTTCGGCAGCCGTAGAGCGAGTATCTTTAGTTTATTCGCGTAATGTCCGTTTTCCGCAAAGGCTGGCTTTCGCAGGCGGCTGGCCCCAAATAACTCTCCATTTACACCAAGTCTGTTATTCTAGTCGGGCTCCTTTTATTCACGTGCCAACCATGAATATCACCCGTATCGCCGCAGTGGCGATCGTTCTCGCGTCCGCTGCCTTTTCCCAGTCGCTCCCGTTTTCCTGTCGCTCCGAATCGAGTACGGCGCCCGTAGTGCGCAATGGCGGCCACTCGGAGTTACTCAGCGAGATCCGTTTTGACTGTACCGGCGGCTCCAGCCAATTCACCACAACCATTGATGCGGCGCTGAATTTCAACTATGGTGGCCGCATGACGGATCTGAACGGTAACCTCACCGAGACTCCGTTGATACTCGACGACTCGTCCTCGCCCGTATTAGGGACCAATGTTTATCAAGGCCAACTTAGTGACACAAACCGCATTCAACCTAAATCTTGCAGTTGGCGGCGGCGCCAACTGCAAGATTTAGGTTTATCGCGGTGCCGTCGGCCATTCGCATGGACGGCCCGGCGGCTGCCCTCTAAATAGCTTCGCGAGGCCGCCAGATGGGCTACACGGCGGAGGCGATAAGCGAAGGCGGCTGGCTCTCCGTGACCCCGGAAAGCGGGATGACGCCGGTGAATCTGCGACTGACGGCCAATATGACCATGCTTCGATGCGGACGGCACACGGCCACAATCCGGATTACTTCGGCTGAGAGCGGTGGCGGCGGCCCATTGAACGTCCCGGTCACTATCGACTTGCCATAGGCAGCCGGACGTCCGCGAGGTCGAGCAGAAATCCGCGCTTACCTACGTTTATGCCGCGCGTCTGATCCACCACCACATCCTTGCCCTCGCATTCGTGAATGTGCCCGCAGAAGAACCGCGCCGGTTTGTGGTTGCGCAGAAATTCCCGGACAGCCGTACTGCCGAAATGCGCCCCCGGCTTGAGGCCATCCAGGTCCGTGTCGCGGGGCGGGCAGTGGCAGATCAGAACTAGCGGCTGCAAGCCCGCGAACGCCGACAGCTTTTGCTCAATCTGCGCCTCGGTGTATTCGCCGGGAGTCTGAAAGGGCGTGGGATTCGAATATCCCAGCCCCGCCACGTGAATACCGTCGATGGCAAACGACTTTCCATGCAGACTCAGGAAGCCATTGGCGTCGCACAGACGGGCGATGTCGCTCTCCGATTCGTGATTGCCGGGCAGCATCCAGACCCGTTCGCCGAGCGGCCGGAGCGGTTCCGCCATCGCGTCCAGCCCGCGCGCCCAACTCACCAGATCCCCGGCGCACACGTAGATGTCGGCCTCGATCGCCAACAGACGCTCCAGCGCTTTCCGGTCCGAATGCAAATCGGAAAAGATCAGCAGCTTCATTCCACCGATTCCAAGTACGTGTACCCGTGAATCCCATCCTCGTAGAAACGTACAAGCCGCCCGGCCTCTTCATAGGTCAGGCGCCCTTCGCGGACGGCCAGCTCCACATCCTTTCTATAGCTTTCGATTAGCGTGCCGGAATTGAACTGGACATAGTTCAAAACCTCGCGCACCGTATCGCCGGCGATGACGTGATCAAGCTCCGGCTCGTCGCCTTCGCCCAACAGCACGTGCACCGCATTCGTGTCGCCGAACAGATTGTGCAGGTCGCCAAGAATTTCCTGATACGCACCGACGAGAAAGGCCCCCAGGAAATATGGCTCCCCCGGCGAAAACGGATGGAGCGCGAGTGTATTCTTCACATCGCGCCGGTCGATAAAACGGTCGATCTTGCCGTCGCTATCGCACGAAATATCGCCGAGCACGGCGTGATGCGTCGGTCTTTGCTCCAGGCGGTGCACGGGCAGGATGGGGAATAACTGCTTGATCGCCCAACTGTCCGGCATGGATTGGAACAGCGAAAAATTGCAGAAGTACGTGTCGGAGAGCATGTTTTCCAAGCCCTCCAGCTCCTCCGGAAAGTAGTCCAGGTCCTTGGCCGCTCTCAACACCCGGCGGGCCACGTTCCAGTACATGTTTTCCGCCAGGCTCCGCTGCTCCAAAGTCAGGTAGCCCAGGCTAAACAGGTTCAGTGCGGAATCCAGCGCGCCCTGCGCATCGTGGTAGCTCTCCAAAAGATTCTTCGACGAAACGGAGCGCATCGCCTGATACAGGTCTACGAGCGGCTGCTCCCAGTCCGGGTTCACATCCGCCGGCACCTGCTCTTCGCCGAAGCCACTCACGCCCAGTACGTTGAACACCAGTACGCTGTGATAAGCGGCCACGGCACGCCCGCTCTCACTAATAATGTTCGGCGTCGGTACTTCGGCTTCTTCGCAGACGTTTTGGATGTGATAGACAATGTCGTTCGCGTATTCCTGCAGCGTATAGTTCACGCTCGATTCGAAGTCGGTTTGGGACCCATCGTAGTCGATTCCGAGTCCGCCGCCTACGTCGACGTACTCCAGCCCCGCTCCGGCGCGTTTCAGTTCCACGTAAATCCGCGCCGCTTCAATGACCGCGCCCTTGATCTGCCGGATGTTCGTGATCTGGCTTCCCAGATGAAAGTGGATCAGCTTTAGGCAGTCGCCCATCCCAAGCTGCTTCAGTTGCTCCAACGCCCGAAGCGCTTCCGTTACCGTGAGTCCGAATTTCGAGCGGTAGCCGCCCGAACTCTTCCACCGGCCGGAGCCGCGGCTGGCCAACTTGAGACGAATTCCGACGGACGGCCGCACACCCATGCGCGCCGCGTGCTTGAGGATCAGTTCGAGCTCGGTGTATTTCTCCACCACCGGGGTGATGTTGCGCCCAATCTTGCGGGCCATCATCGCCAGTTCGATGTATTCGTCGTCCTTGAAACCGTTGCAGAGAATCGGGGTGGCATTGTCGGCGATCGACATCACCGCCATCAGCTCCGGTTTGGAGCCCGCTTCCAGGCCGAACTGAAAGGGCCGGCCGTACTCAAAGACCTCTTCGATCACCTGGCGCTGCTGGTTGACCTTAATCGGGAACACGCATTGATATATGCCCTTGTAGTTGTGCTCGGCGATCGCCGTGCGAAACGCCTGATGCAACTCGGCGAGGCGATCCTGCAAAATTTCGCCGAAACGGATCAGAATGGGGGGATTGATTCCGCGCAGCACCAGCGTATCGATCAGCTTTTTGAGATCGACGCTGCGGGCGGGGTCCTTTGTCGGGTGGACGAACACATGCCCATTCGCGCCGATCGAAAAATAGCCTTTACCCCAGGCCGGGACGTCATATAGCTCCGACGCGTCGGTGACCGTCCAACGGTCAATCGGTTCCAGCCGCTGCGGACTTTCGGTGAGCTTCGCGTTCAACGTGATTTGAATAACCTCCGGAACCCTCAGTGTAAGGGGGAAACGCCCCTCCAGTCATCAAATTTTCGGTTCCAGCGTACAATCAATCCTTCATGAACAATTCCGCCTACAAGTGGTGGCTCGTCGCGATGCTCTGGTTCGTGTGTTTTTTCAACTACGCCGACCGCCAGGCCATCTTCTCCGTCTTCCCTCTGCTGCAGAAAGAAATGGGATTATCCGATATCCAACTTGGCATTGTCGGCAGCTCTTTCATGTGGGTTTACGCCGCGGCTGGGCCCTTCGCGGGTTGGATAGGGGACCGGTTCTCCCGCAAAGCCGTCGTCCTTGGGGGCCTGATCGCCTGGTCACTGGTCACCATAGCCACAGCGCTTTCCACCAAGTACTGGCACCTGGTCACTTTTCGCGGGTTGGAAGGGCTGGGCGAAGCCTTCTATTTCCCAGCCTCCATGGCCTTAATCAGCGCGTTTCACAACGCTGACACGCGCTCCCGCGCCATGTCCCTGCATCAATCGAGCGTCTACGCCGGCACTATCGCCGGCGGCACCTTTGCCGGGTTGCTTGGGCAGCACTACGGCTGGCGCAGCGGGTTTTACGTCTTCGGCATCGCTGGAACCCTCCTCGGATTATTGCTGTGGAAGGTGATCCGCGAACCGGAGGCGCCGCGGGAGAAGGAGCGGCACGTCCCAATCCGCGCAATCTTCGACCACCCCATGGTTCCCGTGCTGATCGCGACGTTCATCGGGGCGAACTTCGTCGCCCTGATTTTCTTGACCTGGCTGCCCAGTTACCTGGTGCGCAACTTCCAGATGACGTTGTCCATGGCCGGTTTCTCCGCCACGGCGTATCTGCAGTTGGCGTCGGTTTTGGGAGTACTAACCGGCGGCTGGCTGGCGGACCGCCTTAGCGCCAGCCGCCGCGGCGGCCGGGCGGCGACGCAGGCGCTGGGCCTGCTGGGCGGTGTGCCGTTTCTCTTTCTGACCGGCTGGACGCTGGATGTTTCGGTCCTGATCCTGGCGATGATCGGATTCGGCTTTTGCAAGGGCCTGTACGACGCGAACATCTGGGCGACGCTCTACGACTACGTTCCGGAGGAGCGGCGCGCCACGGCCGTTGGCCTGATGAATTCGCTGGGTTGGCTGGGCGGCGGGATCGCGCCTGTGGCCATCGCCGCCGCTTCGAGCCACTACGGTATGGCGGCATGTCTAAGCGCGACGTCGGCAATCTATTTTTCGTTCGGCACGTTCCTGCTGCTGAGCGCCCGGCGCTGGGCGCCGCGATAGAGGTAGGATTGAAGGCGCCGATTGGATAAATACATGTCCTAGGCGCCGCTGCCGTTACGCTAATCACTTTGGACGACGAGAAGATGTCCCGCTACGCCGATCTGGAAATCGCGATCCGCAAGAAGGACGAGCGGACCTTCGCACTGGGGATGCGCTTTAACGGTCCTGGCGACGACGCCGAATTGCGCGCTGACCCCGACCCAATCGTCGAGTTCGACCCGGCTTCGGTTCGCAACTTCTTTCCCGATCAGTATGGCCGCGAGTTGGCCGCCGCGTTCTTCACCGCCGAAGTGAAGCTTTGGTTTGGCCGGTTCCGCACTGCCGCTCAGCAGCAGGAAGCCATACTTCGTGTGCGATTCACCATCGAGCCGAGTGCGCCCGAGTTGCACTCCCTACACTGGGAGACCCTGCGCGATCCGGATCTGGCGGACGAGCCGCTTTTCCTGGGCGAGCAGACTATTGCATCCCGCTTCCTCGCGAGCGGGCAGGACTGGCGGCCCATCCGGCTGCGTCCAAAGTCGCGGCTTACGGCGCTAGCTGTCATCGCGAACCCAAGCCGGGCTGGCCAATTGGAACTGGAACCGATCGACGTCGAAGCCGAGCGGGCGTTGGTCCAGGAGACGCTGCGGGATATCGACGTGACGATCCTGGGCAGCGGCGGTCCAGTGGCGCTGAACGAAATAGCGGCGAAACTGCGAGATGGATTCGACATTCTCTACTTGATTTGTCACGGCATCCTCGAACGCCAGGAGCCTTATATCTGCCTGGAGGAAGAGGACAAAACGCGCGGTACGGACCTTGTGCAGAGGATTCGGGAGTTGGATCACAGGCCGCGGCTGGTAGTTCTGGCGTCGTGCCAAAGCGCGGGCAAGCGCGGCGTGGCGCTCTCCGGCTTGGGGCCGCGCCTGGCGGAGGCCGGCGTCCCGGCCGTTATTGCCATGCAGGCCAGCGTCACGATGCGAACGGCGGCGGAGTTTTTCAAGCGGTTCTTTCTCGAATTGCTGAGGGACGGACAGGCGGATCGTGCGATGTCGGTGGCGCGCGGCGAGGTACGCCTCTACGAGGACTACTGGATGCCCGCGCTTTTTCTCCGGTTGCGGGGCGGACGAATCTGGTATGAGCCGGGCTTCGAAGGCGGGCAAAGCGACTTTGAACAGTGGCAGTCCATTTGCAGGTTTGTGCAGCGCGGAGCGTGCGTACCGATTGTCGGACCGGACGTCGCCGAGCACGTGTTCGGCGGCACGCGCGCACTCGCCAGCGAGTTGGCGCAGACCATGCAATTTCCGTTAGAGTCGCACGACCGGACCGACCTGGCGAAGGTCTCACAGTTCGCTTTGACCGTGCATGGGCCCGCGCATGCTCGCGAAACGGTGATCGAAGGCCTTGGAGTGAACTTGGACAACGCGGGTAGGCGGCTGGGTGTTCCGGCCGGCGATCCGGACCTGGTAGAAAAGGTCGCGACGGCGCTGGCGGCGGACCCAGCGGATCCCCTGCGGATCGTGGCCAGTCTGAACGCCAAGGTGTTCGTGAACGCCGGTGCGGATTCCATGCTGGAGCTGGTCTTGGCGCGAACCCCGTCGGGCGAAGGTTTCAAACAGCCGGCCGCAGTGATCACCGAATGGCGGGACGAGCGGCGCGACGACCAGGACAGGTCCGCGCTTCCGGCCACCGCCACGGCCGCCAAACCGATCGTCTACTATGTGTTTGGCAAGACGCAGACCGAATCGACGTGGGTCCTAACCGAGGATGACTTTTTCGACTACCTTATCCGGACCACGCGCTATCAACTGATGCCGCCCGTCGTCAGCGACGCGTTGCTGACCGGATCCCTGCTTTTTCTTGGCTTTCCGCTCGACGATTGGAAGTTCCGCGTTCTATTCCGGATGATTTTGGCCAAGGGCGGGCACCGGCTTTTGCAGGGCTTCAATCACGTGGGCGTTCAACTGGACCCGAGCGAAGAAAATGTGGCGAATGCGCAACGTGCCAAGAAGTACCTGGAGCGGTACTTCCTGAACTCCAAGATCGATATCTACTGGGGCACTTCTGCGGATTTTCTGCGGGAACTGAAGCGCCAGTTGGACGCCATGCCACCCCTCGCGTCGGCGGCCAACGGAACCAGGAGGATCTGACGCCATGGCCAACGGGAATCCTTATGTCGGTCCGCGGCCGTTCGATACACAGCCGCTGTTTGGACGCTCTCGCGAGGTGATGGAGCTGAAGTACCTGCTGACCTCCGAACGCATTGTGCTGCTGTATTCGCCTTCGGGCGCGGGCAAAAGTTCGCTCGTACAGGCCGGGTTGATTCCCGAGGTCGCGGACCGGTTCGACGTTTGGGGGCCTACGCGGGTCAATCTCGAGCCGCCACCCGGCGTGCGAAACCGGTACACCTGGAGCGCTCTCGCGGGCTTCGATCGCTCTCAGGCCATCCACCCGGAGATGCGGATGGAAGAATATGTGGCTCGCCGGCGGGGAGAACTGAATCCGCTGCTTGTCTTCGACCAGTTCGAGGAGATCTTGCGAATCGACCCGGTCGATACCGCGCAAAAGCGGCACTTTTTTCTGGAGTTGGGCGAGCTGCTGAAAAGCGATCCCGGGCTGTGGGCGCTCTTCGTGCTTCGGGAGGACTATCTGGCGCCGTTCGATCCCTATTCCAGATTGATCCCAACCCACTTTCAAAACCGGTACCGCATCGACCGGTTGAACCGGCGGGCGGCAGCCGAAGCGATCGAAGGTCCTACGGCGGAGACCGGGCGCAAGTTCGCGCCGGGCGCGGTGGACTATCTGGTCGAAAATCTGGCGAAGGTGAAGATTCAGGAGCTCGACGGCACTCTGCGGGAAGAGGCCGGACAGTACGTGGAGCCGCTGCAACTCCAGGTGGTCTGCTTCGACATCTGGGAGCGGATGCGGCCGGACGACGAACGCATCGACGTAGAGGATATCGGCGATGTCGACACAGCGTTGAAGGGCTACTACGACGGCGCCGTTTTAAAGATCGCCGGAGAGGATTGGGCGCTGCAGCGGTCGATCCGGGAGTGGTTTCAATTCCGGTTGATTACTCCTGATGGGCTCCGTAATCAGGTGCGGCAAGAGGCCGCGCAGAGCGGAGGGCTTCCGAACGCATTGGTCGCGAAAATCGTCGACACCTATCTGGTCCGGGCGGAGCCGCGCGGCGTGACATGGTTCGAATTGGCGCACGACCGGCTGGTTGCGCCGGTTCGCGAGTGCAATGGAATCTGGCTGGAGAGGTCGGATCGCGAGTTGCAGCAAGTCTACGACGAAGCCGTGAAGGAAGCGGCGCAGGGAGACCACGACCGGGAGCGGAAGCTCCGCGATTGGTTTCAGCAATTGGCCGGCGGACAGGCCGTGCCCATTCCCGACGAAGGAGCGACGGGGCACCTGTGGATGTCGCGCCTGCTGGATGGCCGTGCGCCGGACTTTACACTGCGGCACCCATGCCTGGAAAAGCTGATCCCCGAACGAAACCGCGCTTTCGTCGAGCGGCAGGCGGGCAGCCTGCGGGACCGTGCGCTCGCCTGGGAGGCGCGCGGCAAGCCGAACTGGATGCTCGCGCGAGGATCGGAGTTGGAAGAGTTCCGGAAGTGGGATGGCGACGCACTGCTGCTGGCCGTGGAAAAGGAGTACTTGACCAGATCCATCCGCCAATGTGAAGAGGAGACGCAGAAGGCCGAGACTTTGGAAAAAGAGCGCCGGCAGGCGAAGATCACCGAGAAGTACCTGCGTTGGACGGCGGCGTTCGCACTGGTGGCGGTCATAGCTGTTGTCTACGCTGTGAAAAAACGCTATGAAGCCAAAGGCGCCGAGAACGAGGCCAGGCGATTGCAAGCTGTGGCGGAGAGCGTTCGCGCAGAGAGCGCGGAGCGGATTCGAAGCCTGACGGAACTGGCGAACCGGGCCGTTTCGGACGGACTGTCCACGACGGCACCAACTCCGTCCGGCGGGCTGCCCCCAAATGCGTGCGCGGTCTACATTCATGTACGCCGTGAAGCCCCGGAGCAAAGGAAAACCGCCGAGGAGATGCGGCAGCGGCTGCGAACTCTCAATTGCGAGGCCCCCGGAATCGAAGCTCTAACCGTGGGCCCAGCCGACCGCGAATTTCGTTACTTTCGCGCTTCGCAAAAGGCGGGGGCGGAGCGAATCGCGGCCGCCCTGGGAGGGCAAATGCATCTGCGCTATATCGGCCGGTTCGAAAAGTCGGGTTCAAAAGCAGTGCCGTATCAGTTCGAAATCTGGTTCGAGCAGCCTTCGAGGCAGGTGGTGCAGGCTCTGGTCGCGCAAGTCGCAAAGGCGCAGCCGCAAACGGCCCAATCGGCGATCGCGCCGCTCGTCGCGGATTACAGTGGCTCCAGCGACGCGGTGGAGGAGACGTTGCGCGTGCTGGGGAAGGGCACGGACGCGCAGGCCACCGCCAACGCGTTCTATTTTCTGCAAAACACCGACGCATCGGCATGGACCGAAGCGAACATTCTGCGAACGCGAAAGTTCATCGAACAGATGGCGAACCAGGGGTACTACGGCGACTCCCACTTGCGAGAGCGGGCGGACGCGTTGCAAAAGACGTTGGAGGCGGTGTCGGAACAACGGAAGAAGTGAACATGTAGAATATCTCCTGCAAGCGTGTCCTATACGGAAATACGTTTGCGCTAGTGAGACTAGGAGGCCATATATGGCATGCAAGGATCCGAGCATAACGTTTTTGAACAAGTTCGGTTACAACGTGGTGAAATTGCCGAGGACCGGCATTGAACCCGCCCGTGTCAATAGTTGGGTGTAATTTTTCGCCGCGAGTAGCGGATGGGTTTAAGATGATGGGAACTGAGCGGAGGACAGGGCGACGCTGGAAAGCGACCCGAGCGCCGTTCAGTGGCCGGAATGGC
>Ga0194119_10001202_pt1 | contig 47898 bp, 40 predicted proteins | sample TA2MahC100mmetaG_FD_148620 | JGI IMG/M metagenome (GOLD analysis project Ga0194119, IMG submission 148620) | Freshwater microbial communities from Lake Tanganyika, Tanzania - TA2015018 Mahale Deep Cast 100m | ecosystem: Environmental > Aquatic > Freshwater > Lake | place: Tanzania: Lake... | reverse complement strand
ACCATTTATGCGATAATTGTTGGTGGATACGGCGCAAAAACCAGCGCCTTTATCCACCCTACCCACACCGATCCCATAAACGGTTGCAAAAAATCGGGAATGCTCCCGTTTCTCAGTGAGATGAGGAACTTTTCATATCAGCAGAATATATGTTAATGGCTTTTTTTACCTGGAAAAATTCTTCAAATTCTTTCGCAGAAACCGGCTTGCCAAACAGGTACCCCTGCAACTCGTCGCATTGATGTTGCCGTAAGAAATCATACTGTTCCTGCGTCTCTACCCCTTCCGCAACAACCTTGAGTTTTAAACCTTTTGCCATTGCGATAATTGCGGAGACTATGGCCGCGTCATTTTTATCGGTGGTAACATCGCGCACAAAAGACTGATCTATCTTAAGCGACTGTATGGGAAATTTCTTTAAATAACTTAAGGAAGAATATCCCGTCCCCAAATCATCAATAGCAATGCTTACCCCTATATCGCTTAAACTTTTCATTTTTTCAGAGGATGCCAATACATCTTTCATCGCAGTGCTCTCGGTAACTTCCAATTCCAGGTAATTACTCTTCATGCCGGTTTCTTTCAATATATTGGAAATCATTTCAACCAGATCTTTCTGCTGGAATTGGCCAGCAGAGAGATTCACCGCAATATTGAACGGCTCGTGTCCGGCATCCTGCCATTCCCTGTTTTGTTTGCATGCGGTATACAACACCCATTCGCCTATGGGAATGATCAATCCGCTAAATTCCGCTGACCGGATAAATGCCGAAGGTTCGATAAACCCTTTCTCCGGATGTTTCCACCGGATCAATGCTTCCACCCCAGAAAGTTGTCCGGTAAAAGTGTTTACTTTTGGCTGATAATAAACTAGCAATTCATCCCTCTTTAACGCCTTACGCAGATCATTCTCCATAACCAATTGACCGGATATCTTTTCAGACATTTCAGAGGCGTAAAACTGGAAATTATCCCTCCCCTGATTTTTTGCGTGATACATGGCAAGATCCGCGTTCTTTAACAATAAATCAGCGTCACTCCCATCATTCGGATAAATTGCAATGCCAATGCTTGAAGAAATATTAATTTCATAATTATTCAACATAAGGGGTTGTCGTATAGCCGCCAGTATTTTATTGGCAATTCTTGCGGCATCTTTTACCTGAGAGAGACCCGGCAATAACACCGTAAATTCATCCCCCCCTATTCTTGTAACCGTATCTTCCTGCCGCAACAACTTTACGAGCCGTTCCGAAATAATTTTAAGCAACCGGTCTCCCGCAGAATGCCCCAGCGTATCATTTATGGTCTTAAACCGGTCAAGATCCAAATACAACACCGCCAGTATTTTTCTTGAACGTTGCGCGCCCGACATGGATTGTTTCAATCTGTCAATGTAAAGCATCTTATTTGGCAGGCCGGTTAAGTGATCATAATATGCCAGTTGGCGAATCCTTCTTTCCGATTTCTTACGCTCGGTAACATCACGTATAATGATGAGAAAGGCTTCCTTCTCATCCCATTCTGTTTTCATTATGCTCATTTCCGCAATACCGTTTGTTCCATTTTTTTTGGGTATTTCAATTTCGGTCATTACGTCTGTTATTATAGGGAACCCGAATACGGTGCCTGTTAACTGATCCGAATCGTAGGAAAATATTATTAAAGCGGATTCATTCGCAAAACGAACAAAACCTTCTTTATCAACGACAACGATGCCATCCCTGCTCCTTTCTACCGTATTGCGGAATTGTTCCTGCAACCGTTTCTTTTCCGTAATATCCTCCTGGATGCCAATAAAGTTCTTTACCACTCCGTTTCGGTCCTTTACCGCCGATATGGAAGCGGCAGCCCAGTAAAAACTCCCGTCTTTCTTTCTGTTCTGAAATTCCCCATGCCATTCTCCTCCTGCCGTAATCGTCTCCCATAATTTTTTATATTCTTCCCGGGAACGCGTTCCTGAATTCAATATCCGCGGATTTTTCCCTTTAACTTCTTCCGGTTTATATCCGGTCATTTGCACAAATTTCGGATTTACATATTCAATATTGCCGTTAACGTCGGTAATCATAACTGCATTCGGGCTTTGTTCGATTGAACGTGATAATTTGTATGTTTCCTGAGCAAGTTCATCCGCCATGAAATTAAAAGACCTTGAAAGTTCTCCCAGTTCATCCCGGCGGTTCAATCTTACCCGGTATGAAAAATCACTGTTTGCAACCATATTTGTCGCAATTGTCAGCTTCTTAATTGGCCGCGCCATCGAAAGAGAAAAAACAATACTAAATGCAGTGACCAGGATACCTGTTGCACATCCGGTTGAAAGGGCAATTAAACCCATTATTTTGAGAGATTCAAAAGCTTCCGCTTCATCTATTTCCGCAAGAAGAATCCAATCAAACTCCGGAATGTAGGAAGATGCCCCCACAACAGACACGCCTCTGTAATCGGAATAAATACCCGTCATTGTTTTTTTTGTCTGTAAAAATGCATTAACAGGAGCGGTATCGATCCGTTGCCGTAACGACGCGTTGGAAATAAATCTTGAATCGGTTAACATTATTTTATCTTTATTGACCAGATAAACCTCCTCTGTTTTGCCCAAGCCCGTGTAATTCGTTGTTATTTCATTTAAAAGTCTCATATTATACGAGTTGACAATCAGACCTATTATCCCCATACCCGGATAACGCCTCGACGTGACCGGAACGGCAGCATAAAAACTATCCGGTTTTATATACGGGCTGTAATCTGTCACCTGACTAACATACGCGTTCATCGGCTCTATTTTCATACCCTGCTTGAAAATTTCCTCATTCGACATATCCGCATTAATCCATGCATTGTCAGTTGACGCAACAACTCTCCCTTTTGAATCCAATACGGCTATGGCATCAATATGAGAATCTAACGGTAATTTGTTTGCCAATAAATGTCTGTTAAGGGAACTTATCATTTTTTTACTGGAAAATTTTCCAAAATTTATTTTTTCCAAACGGTCTCTTATAAAGCCATCCGAACTAAAATCTATCGTTCTGCCCTTTTTTGCCTCTAAAAGAGATACGATATGCGTCATCTTCGACTCGGCAATCGCCGTCAAATTATCCAGGGTATATCGTGTTAATGTTTTTTTATTCTGAAAATAGTGTATGGCGGTGATAACAGAAATGGGTATGAGTGAGGTACAAAGCAATGCAATGATTAATTTGTTTTTTATTGACCAAAATGTTTTCATAACTTAACACTTGTTCAAATTGCCACAATAAAATATCAAAAACATAATCATCTCAATAATAAAATCCTATTGATACTTTTTATTATTCTGTAATTAACACATATTAATGATTATTATAAAGATATTTATTATACTTAACTTATTTATTTAAAATTTGTTATAACAAATAAAAAATAGGAAGATACAGGAACTATTCTCAAATAAAAGGCACTTTACTAAAACTGTTTTATTATTTCAAGTACTTTTTTAACGTCACTTACTTCCCCAATTACTCTTTTCATTCGACCTTGACAGGTGATCTCCAATGTTGGCGTAACAATAATCCTTTTTTCAATTGCAATTTTCGGATTATTCAAAAGCACGACAACATCATAGTTATACGAATTTTGCATGTGTTCTTCCAAACCAAGCTTAAGTCTTTCCGCTATCGTATTGTTTCTGTCAGAATCATCACACAAAAAAAGTTTTAATAAATATTTTTTCCCCATCCTACAAAATCCCTCATGATAAGAAATAAGACATTTTTCCCGGAAAAACGTCTTTAATATACTTGCGGTCCCTCGATAACACCTCGCGTAATTAACAGAATCATGTCGCTATCCAACGGTTTATCGGTTATTTCATATTTAATTCCAGCTTTCGTAAGCTTTTGTAATTTTGAGAAAAATTCTTCATGAAAAGCAGTCACAACGTATACCGGGGTGTCCTTATCTTTTTCTCTTATTTTTTTCAACGTTTCGACACCGTCCATCCCGGGCATTTTTAAATCGAGAAAGATGATGCCGTAGCGCTTGTTTTGCAGCATTTTTATCCCTTTCTCTCCCGATTCCGCCGTATCCACGCCGTACCCGGAATCTTCCAGAGCAAGAGTAAAAGATTTTCTCACGCTCTCTTCATCGTCAATCACCAAAATAGTATTTCTCATCATTGATCACCATTTCCTGATTTTTCAATTGGAAGTAAAATGTTAAATATGGTTCCCTCTCCTGGCCTGCTGCTGCATGTAATATCCCCTTTATGTTCTTTTACGATACCCTGAGAGATAGACAACCCAAGCCCGGTGCCTCGTCCTGCGGGTTTTAACGTAAAAAACGGATCGAATATTTTTTCCATGTGTTCCGGAGAAATACCCGATCCCGTATCCTGTATACTGATAAGAACACATCTTTCCTGCAAACGTACACTCACTGTTATTTCTTTCTTTTCGCTCTCTTTAACCGCATCCAGAGAATTGCCGATGATATTGCTGAACACCTGCTGCATTCTGTTCGGTTTGGCCCATATTTCAGGAAGTTCCCTTTCATAGTTGCGAATGATTTTAGCATTTTCATTATCAAAACGATAGGAAAATAACCGGACAACACGGTCAATAAGTTCCGTACAATTTACCTTCTTATACGCCTCATTGCTCGCATCCTCCGTACGGGAAAATGAAAGCAGGCTTTTAACAATGTCGATGCAGCGCTTTGTTTCCTTTTCAAGATCTTTCAGCACGGCATACCTTTTGTCCTCTTTATCAGCATACCTCAGACAATACTGAGCATAATTGAGAATCCCCATCATGGGGTTATTCAATTCATGGGCAACCCCCGCCGCCATAATTCCAAGAGCGCTCATTTTTTCAGAAAGGTAGAGTTGCTGTTCAGATTTCTTCACTTGTTCTTTCATCCGCTTATAACCGGTAATATCCGTCGCCACGCATATAGTACTGATTAAATTGTTATCTTTATCCCTCATTGGGGCTGCGCTTATCAGCGCCGGAATTAAATTGCCCTCTTTCGGCTTCAAATATGTCTCATAATTTTTAAATTCTGTGCTGTTGTCACGTTTTGTGAAATTAATTTCGCTCCCTCCGAGAACTACCGCAATCGGTTTGCCTTCCAAAACACTTTTCCCGTATCCAAGCAATTTTTGAGCAGCCTGATTAGACATTTCAATTATTCCGTCAGGGGAAATAACCAGCAGGCAATCCGCCATACAGTTAAAGATATTTTCAATAAACATCTTGGATTTCATTAATGCTTCGTTGTATTCCTGTAAATCATCCGCCATTTTATTAAATGAAACGGCAAGAGCGCCTATTTCATCCTTTGATAAAACAGGCATTCTTGCCTTCAAATCGCCTTTCCCGATGGCGCGGGCTTTTAAAGCAATTTTAAGTATCGGTTTGCTAATCCGGTTTGCCACCGCCACAGAGATGATTACAAAAATAAAACTGGTGAATACCATTATGTAAATCATCGTTTTCTTCAGCGAATAAACGGAATAAAATATTCTTTCCGGATCCTGATAAAGAACCAGATACCAGTCCGGTTGCGGCAGGTCTTTATAGTTTTTAAGATGGGTATACGCGGATAAAGAAAGCAGACCATGCTCCGTTTTCTCCAGCAAATACCCCTCTTTCCCTTCCCTCGCGTATTTTGCCGATTTCATCCCCAGTTTGACCATATTTGCGCTAAACATCTTATCCTTGGCATAACAGGATATAACAAGCCCCTCTTTATTTGTCAAATTTACATGATTTGCCTCATCCTGTGTTTTTCCCGCGATTTTCAAACCGGATATCTTTTTGTTTACCATTTCCCATTTCAATGCCGCGGAAAGAACACCGATTGTCTTTGACTGCATCGTCGTATCTTTTATCGGCACAGAAATAATCAGAGCATAGCCCCCCATCCTCGTATCATATTCTATATCGCGAATGCAGAATGCCCCTTTCCCTTCCATTGTCTGCCTGAATGAATTATCCGCAGAACAATCCTTTCCTATTAATGCAGCATCACTGGAAGCAATAATTTTCCCCTCATTGTTAAGACATGATATGAAATAATATTCATCGTAATTATTTGCTACATTCACAATATACCGCGATATGCGGCCATTCTTGTCATTGTTCACGACATTTTTCATGCTTCTGTCTTTTGCCCACCTTTGCATCTCCAGGCATTTCGAATAGAGATATTCGTTGATTCTCTGCATGGACAGTTGTGCATACTCCAGCGAACTTGCGCCGATTTGTTCGGTCAGAGTGCTGCGGCTATCCCGTATGGCAATAAATCCAAAGATAGCAACAGGAATTATCGAAAAACCTGCAAATATAAATACTAATTTATTCCGTATGTTCATTATTAATTAATAACACTCTACAAAAAAGAATTTGAAAAAGAGGGCATTTACCGTTCCCGGCTTCAACATACTATCTGATGCATCATAAAGAAGTACTATACATAATATTGATTCCAAAACCACATTAAATAGTTGCCAATCAAGAACATATTTGGGTATAATCCCACTTTTCAGGAGAATATTATGGGTAAAATAACCTTAGATTATAACAATGCCATCGCAGTCTTGCGTGATATATTCTGGATAGGTTTCTATGATCAGGAATCCTCCCTGCATTGTAATCCGTATTTGCTCATCGATGACGAAGACGTCGTATTGATTGATCCCGGCTCCATTCCTCATTTTCCCATTGTAATGCGCAAGATCATCGACACGATCAACCCCGCAGAAATTACGGCGATTGTTGCCAGCCATCAGGACCCCGACGTATGCGGCGGCCTCGCTGTGGTAGAAGACGTAATCGGCCGCAAAGACTTAAAAATTATCGCTCATTCAAACACCATACGCCTGATCCGGCATTACGGACTTAGTTCGGATTATTACGCGGTGGACAAAAATGACTACAAATATCTGTTGAAGAGCGGCAGGGTCTTAGAGTTTCTGTATACCCCTTACCTGCACTCGCCGGGGGCAATCGTTACGTATGACCATAAAACCCATTCCCTGTTTACTTCCGATATTTTTGGCGCTGTCTCGCAAAACTGGTCACTTTACGCAGAGGACAATTTTCTTGATGCGATGAGCGCTTTTCACCAACTCTATATGCCCGGCAACGACGTGCTCCGGAAATGTATGGAAAAATTTGAAAAATTAAATATCGCCCGCATTCTCCCCCAGCATGGTTCAATTCTTGAGGGAGAAAATATCCGGCTGGCCATAGATCATCTGAAAGCGCTGCCCTGCGGAAATGACCTTTTATAAAAACCTGATATGAAAAAAGAAGATGTTGTCGATTTCGGGAAGAAACATGTTGATGTGGTAAGGGTCACAAACCGTGATCTTCTGGAAAGAGCCCTTCAAATGCGTTGCTTGTCGTATCTGAGCAATATAAAGGCAGAATTGCTTACCGATACCATTTACTCAATGAAATTCAGCAAAATTGCCTTAAAAAAAATAGTATCCGAACACGAAGTTTCGGAAGAAAAGTTACGAGAATACAATCAGCAACTCGAAAAACTTGTGAAAGCAAGAACCGCAGAACTTACTCAATTGAATGAACAATTAAAACAAGACGTGGAAAAACGCAAGCAAATTGAAACCGAATTAAAAGAAGAACGGGTGAATCTGGAAAACACCGTTAAATTAAGAACAAAAGAACTGCGGGAAACCATAGGGCAACTGAAAGACGCCAACCTGCACCTTGCCGAAGCAAATCAGTCAAAATCACGTTTCCTTTCTTCAATGAGCCATGAACTCCGCACGCCGTTAAATGGCATACTGGGCTTTGCCGATTTATTATATAATAAGTTTTACGGAGACCTTAATGAGAAGCAGATGGAATACGTAAAACGCATCGCCGACAGCGGCAACCACTTGTTGTCGCTCATTAATGATCTGCTGGATATCGCGAAAATTGAGGCTGGCGCTGTAGAACTGCAACCGGAGATGTTCGTATCTGCCGATTTTATCACTTTAATCACTTCCCTCATGGCCAGCCAATTCAAGAAAAAAAATATAACGCTGAACACCACGGTCGACACAACATTGCCAATACTATATGCCGATTTAACAAAATGTAAGCAAATAATGCTTAACCTGCTTTCCAACGCCCTTAAATATACGCCGCAAGGCGGCAGGGTTGATATTGCCGTAACCAAAGAGGGTAAATCGGCGGTCAGGATAGAAGTGAAAGACACGGGCATCGGCATAGAACCTGACGATATTGATAAGATATTTTCCGAGTTCTTTCAGGCAGACAGGGTAAGAGATGCGCAACTGGGCGGAACGGGAATAGGACTCGCATTGACGCGCAGATTGGTTCAGTTACACGGCGGGGAAATCGGAGTGACAAGTGAACCGGGCAAGGGCAGCGCTTTCTGGTTTACACTTCCCCTGAAGGAATTACCGTCAAATAAAACAAATATACAAAAGAGAAATGACGATACGACAACCACCACGCCGACAAACCATCGCATTCTTTTGGTTGAAGACAACGAAGACAACCTCACAATGATGCTCGATATGCTGAATATCCACAACCATAGAGTCATTGTCGCCAGAAACGGACAAGAAGCTATTGACATGGCAAAGGCATATAAACCCGAGATTATTTTTATGGATATCATGCTGCCAAAGATAGACGGCATAACGGCAACCAGACAACTACGGGCAATCGATGAGTTATCAAATATTCCTATTATTGCCCTGACAGCAAGCACCGGGGAAGAGGCCAGGAAAAAACACCTCGAAGCCGGTTGCAACGAACACCTTGCCAAACCCGTAAAAATAAAAGAACTCTTTACGGTTCTGCAGCGTTATCTGAACAATTAATGGCCCCCCCCTTTACATTTTTACACAATGACAGATATTCCTATCCATAAAACAATAGAAAAGGCATTGTCTTTCAGAAGAAACTATATTGATCATGCCCAAACCGATGTGTATCGCTTGGTAAATTCTTATGGCGATAATCTCCCGGATATAACAATAGATATATATGGGAAAACGGCTTTACTCCAATATTTTAAAACATATGAAGACCATAAGAAAAAGGAAATTTATGAAGCAGTGCAAAAAATATTAGCGCCCGAATTCCTCATAGAAAAGTCACGGTTAAAAGGAACCGACGTTATCACCCGCTTAATATCGGGGGAAAAAATCCCCGATGATTATATAGTATCTGAAAACGGAATACGGTTTTATACTTCCTTCAATGACGGAGGCGGCACAGGATTGTACCTGGACCAGCGGGAAAACAGGAAAAAGGTGCAGTCTTTTGCCCCCGGCAAAGAAGTATTGAATTGTTTTTGTTATACATCATCGTTTTCTGTCTATGCATGCGCCGGAGGCGCAAAAAGAACAACGAATATAGATTTATCAAGGAAAGCAATAGCATGGAGCAAAAAGAACTATTTGCTGAATCACATAGACATCGGCAATCATGATTTTATTACAGGAGACGTGTGGGAATATTTTAAAATATTCCAAAAAAAGGGAAGGGAATTCGATATGATAATTTTAGATCCCCCGAGCTTCTCAACCGGTAAATCCAGGACATTTACCGTTGAAAAAGATTTTCCCGAACTGGTGGGTATGGGGCTCACTATTCTGAGAGAAAACGGAATGCTCGTTTTTTCGACAAATATCGCCAAAATGAATATATCAAAAACATTTCAGCTCTTGCCAAAAATTAAACACCATACAAAAAAATTGTTTAAAATCATTGATGTTTCATCACAAGGATTTGATTTTCCCATCGATGGAATTCATTTAAATGAACCTTATTTAAAATTTATTATGTTCTCCTGTTAGCCGCTAATTGTAAACCGGGTAACGGCAAAAAAGCGACGATTGTTTATCCTTATGACATTTTATTTTTCTTTTTAATCTTATACATGGAATACACCGATACGCCCAATAATACGATTATTCCCGATAAACCAAGATATATTTTCTTATCATATCCTTTTTTCAGGTCCCGGAGAGTGAGGTCATGGCTGGGAGAGTACTTTTGCTGTTTAAAGTCTTCACGTTTTATGAACCCCAATGAACTTTCAGGAATTTCTTTTGTAAAAGTAGGCTTTTTTCTTATAGAGGGGATAGTAAAAAATACCAACCCGATTACTAAGGTTATACTAAAAACAATATACATTACTGTGTTATTTTTCTGTTTCATAAATAATTATTCTCCTGAGTTATATATTTAATTAAATTTTATAAATAAACCGGATGTTGTCAATAAAATAAGTATTAAAAAAATTATTGTCTTATTTCTTATAAACATCGTATATTTTATTCCATGTATACTGTTTTTCAATTTTTAATCAGAATGATTCCTGCAAAGGGAGGGTTAGTATGAATAGGCTATCCGGAATTATTGTTCTCATCATTTGTCTTGTATGTTTTGGCTGCAAGACTGTCTCTAAAACAAATATTATTGTCGACGAAGATGATTATTCACGCAGCATACATACTATTGCCGTGATGCATTTTGACGAACAATTAATCTCAGGAAAAGAGGTAGAAGGCACATTTATAAAAACCTATACCAATACAAATGCCGGAGAGATGCTCGCCACAATGATATCACGCGAACTGTCACAATTAGAAACATACAATGTCCTTTCCCGGGCAGATATTACTGATATCATAAATGAGAACTATGCCGATGAAAAAAACCTTGTCTCTCGCAGAGATTATGCCGGTTTGGGAAAACTTCTCGGTGTTGATTCCGTTGTCATTGGAAATATACTGACATTCAAACTGGCAAACAACCTTATTTACGAACGTGGCACAGTCTCCTTTATCGCGGAATGCATAGACACAAAGAACGGCAACGTCCTTTGGACTATTGAAGCAAACGAAAGCGCTGTTTACAAGGATGAAGTTGAACTGGCCGAAAAAGCAGTGAAAAATTCAATCGATAAATTAAGAAACGAACTGCAATAACCCGCCGTTGTCACAATCGGGAAATGTACAGCGGAGAAACACGTTACTCTATTTTTCAATGAACACGGAGGAATAAATAATCATGAAAAAAATATTTTTTCTCGCAATTCTTTTCACTTTCTCTGCTTCTTTGTGCCATGCCGAATCAGATTTGGACGGAGAATGGAAATTACGTTATAACGTATGCGTTTCCCTCTCCGGCCAGGAATTGTTTTGTGAAAAATCATCCTATGACATTACCATTTCCGATAGTGAATTTTTTTACAATGGCGAACGAATGGGAGGAGTCACAGAAAATGAAGAAGACAACAAGGTAACATTTACTTTTGATAATGATTATCTGAATTCGCTGATGGATGAAAAATTTCAAAGTTACGGATTGGATCTCTCTAAAGTAGATGCTGAATTGAATTTATACGGAAAACTCAAAGACGACAAAATCAGAGGAAAAGCGGAAGGCAAGGTGACATGGAACGCTAACGGAGTGGATTCGAAAGCCGATATTTCCGGCAAATTTAAGACAAAGAGAAAATAACAACAATTCCCCTCTGATGGGGAGCATTCCCGATTTTTTACAACTCATCGTTTATAGTATGCTTCCCTGCCTGCCGGCAGACAGGGACTCCGCTCAGCATGAAGAAACTGTCACCCTGAGCACATTCGCATGCTCAGGGTAAACTCTGTCGAAGGGTTGTGTTTCCGAGTAAAACTTATTTGTTTTGCTACACCACATATTTCGTTTTCTGTCATAATTTTATCATAACGGGAAACGCCGCCTTATGAAAAAAAATACCTATATTAAACGTGGCATACGAATAAAATTGCTTATCACCATGATAAGCCTGATTGTAGGTCTGCTGACCGTTTTAACCGTCGTTCAGATTTCCACACAAAAAGTAGTCCTGGAAAAGGAATTCGGACGCCGCATCGAACTGATGAAAAATAATCTTGTCGAAAAGGGAAAAATTTTGTCGGACAATCTTGCCCGACAAACGGAAAACAATATCGCATCGTATAACTTCTCCAATGCCGCCGAAATATTAAACAAAACCGTGCATGAGTACAATGAATTAAGCTACATCATCCTTATGGATTCTTCCTGTACGGTGTACACCCACACACTTCAACCGGAACTTCAGCAGGAAACACTCTCCGGAGAGGAAGACTTGTTTGCGGCAAACCAGCAGATTCCTGCCATTCATGAATTCTCAAAAAATGAGAATTCGTACATGGAAATCATTGTTCCGATAACCGTGAGCACCGAACAGTGGGGAACGCTCCGTCTTGGGTTTTCCCTGAATACCCTCAACAATGAAATATTAAATTCAAGAAATGAGATTCGAAAGAAAATAGAAGAAATGGTCATCAGGTCTGTCCTTACCTCCATTCTATTCGTGGCTATTGGCGTGATACTTGTCTATATGCTGTCAACCCGTCTCTCTCATCCTCTCATTAAACTCACAGAATCCGCCCGGTTATTAGCCAAAGGCAACTTTACCGCCGCTTCAAATCTGAAAATATCAGCAAAAGACGAAATCGGTATTCTTGCCGCGTCGTTTACCGAAATGTCAAATAATCTGAAAATCTCCTATGAAAAACTGGAAGAATACAGCCATACACTGCAACAAAAAGTAGAGGATAGAACGCGGGAACTGAAGGATGCCAATCAGAAACTGCAGGAACTCGATAAAGCAAAATCCGGTTTTTTATCCATTGTATCACACGAACTGAGAACACCGCTCACCTCCATCATCGGATTCACAAACATTATCAAAAAACGACTGGATACCGTTATATTCCCTCATATCGAAGCAAACACCGCCATCAAATCGCAGAAGGCAGTGCAACAAATAAAAGAAAACCTTAATATCATACTCACGGAAGGCGAGCGGCTCACAAATTTAATAAACGACGTGCTTGACCTTGCAAAAATAGAAGCGGGCAAAACCGAATGGCATATGAATACAACCTCAATAACGGAAGTCATTACGAAAGCCACGGCGGCAACCGCTTCTCTTACGGAACAAAAGGGACTTGCGCTAATAGTAGATATTGAAAAAAATATACCCGATTTTGTCGGCGACAAAAACAGGATTATTCAGGTCGTAATTAACCTCCTTTCGAACGCGATAAAATTTACCGACGAAGGCTCCATTTCATGCAACGCAAGACAATCCGATAATAACATCCTGGTTGCCATCACGGACACAGGAATAGGCATTGAACATGAGAATCTTGAAAAAATCTTTGATACGTTCAAACAGGTAGGCGACACACTTACCAATAAACCGAGAGGCACAGGACTCGGCCTTCCGATATGCAAGCAAATCATCGAACATCATGGCGGCGCCATCTGGGCGGAAAGCGAACCTGGCAAAGGCTCCAGATTCTCGTTTACCATACCCCTGCATGGCAATGGATAAATAGCAAAACACATTTTACCGTTAACGGAACGAACCGGCGCTGACCATTCAGGACATAACGATCGCAAGAGAATATGAAAATGGGGATTTGCATTTTTCTCATGTATTTTGTCTATACAACGCTTCTCTGTTTTTGATGGAATGATCGTAAAATTTGCGCAGAGATAGGAACCAAAATAAAGAATTATGTGTTTTAAGTAGCGATTTATTGATTGAATAATCTTTGTTGCATTATCTTATGAAGGTATATTCCATACCATTTCCAATCTTAATATTCGTATGTCTAAGTAATGTTTTGCTTGCAGAAAGTTCCGATGATGCAAACAAATATTATTTAGCGGCTTACAATCTTTATAGATATGGCAAGATAGATCAATCCATGGAACTTCTGAAAAAGACACTAGAGATCGATCCTGACCATGTTGAAGCATATTTTGGTCTGGGAAGTATTTATTTCAGACAGAATATGTATGAGGACGCGGCCAGAGAGTTTAACAGGGTTATTCGTATTAAACCGGAATACACACAGGCATACGAACGGCTTTGGCTGATCTACAAAAAGATGGGACTGAACGATAAGGCTGATGAGGCTCTTCAAAAGTTTAAAGAAACATTGATAAAACGTGCGCAAGCATTGTCTGTACAATCGCCACAGGAAATAAAACCATCTGCCTCATCCCCACAAGAAGAAAAGGAAGGATCAAAACTACCGGCGGCAAAGGTGGATACATCTCAGCCTTCTGAAATAAAATCATCAGGTACTACTGCATCCACGACAAGATTAACGAAGTCTGCACCTTCGGAATCGGAAGAGGAGGAATCGAAAGAATATGTGGGCGAAAAGAAAGATATGCTTTCTGTTGTAAAACCCGTTAAATCAAAAATAAAGGAATCAACATCGCGGTCTGATAATGAACAAAGAAATTCTATTTTAGGAACAGGCCCACCCAGGACAAAATCAGTAGATACCACCATACAATCCTCAGAAATCGAATCAAATCCAAATCCCAGCAGAGAATACAAATCTCAGCAAACACAAACCGAACAGAATAATCAGTTTAAATCATTCAAGAATAAGATCTCTCGCGTCTTCTGCGAATTTGCAGAACTATTAAATAAGCCGTATATCGGCAAGTTTCTAAAAGGTTTCATCTGCTATATTATAACCATCCAAATCTGGCTGTGTGCAGCAGCTTCTTTATTCATATATTTGCGTAAAACAAATGACAAGAAATATTTAAAAAAATCCAATGTAACCACGAAAAGGTAAAAAAGTATTTATAACTTTGCTGAAAAGAAAGGAGAAATAGAAATGAGTTTAATAAATGTTACATTAATTGTTTACGTTATTGCGTCCGTTGCTTACATAACAAGAGAAATCTGGAGGTCTGCGGCCACAAAATGGATTTCTCTCGGAATATTCATGTTAGCATTTTGTCTTAATTTGGCCATGGTAATACAACGTTCTGTCGAAGCAGGACACCCTCCCTTTTCTAAGTTGTATGAATCGCTCGTATTTTACGCCTGTTCACGGCATTTGTGTACATAATATTCGAATTTATTTATGAATTTAGAGTTGTTGTCGCTATGGCGTCTGTTTTGTCCATGTTGATATTGCTCTATGCCACTCTCCAGGACGATGCCGTTCGACCAATTATGCCGGCATTAAAGGGGAGCATTCCCAATTTTTTGTAAATCAAAATAAAGCCGACCATAAAGGATCGGCGCTACCATGCAATATGTGTCGTAGCGCGGGTGGTTTATCCCCCGCACGGGCCGACCACAAGGGTTCGGCGCTACGTTTTTCAAAAAGCTAAAGTGTTACAAAGAAACGTGGTCTTTAATTACATGGTTTGCATATCTGGTCTATTTACATACACCGCTTATTTTGCCCAAGATGAACGTTAGTAAATCAAAAACTTCTGTTATCCTGGCTTTCTGGTTGTTTATTTCCTTTGGAATAGTAAATTTTACCTTTGCAGGCTTGAACTATCTGCCTTCCGCAGCAGACAGCGAACATATTTACGGATCAAAATAAGTTTGATAATGAAAGCCGATTTAATTAGGCCTTCGGCAATTTTTAACAGAGTTTGGTGGGAATCGCCCACCAAACGTAGAGACGCATTGCTATGCGTCTGTACAAGCAACGTGAGACGGTGGGCAATGCCCACCCTACAACGATTGAAATTCCTCATCATTAAAATATACCCGGCAGCCTTGTAAAATGTTTAATTGGCATTCCCATGTCTTGAAATGGTATGAATAGCCTCTGTTAAATAGAGTAATTGTTCAAGATTTAAGATCTCGCCCCTTATGTGCTCATCCAGTTGCATGGAGATAAGTATTTTTTTCAATTCGTTTCTTGAAACTCCCGGCAGTCGTAATTTTTCTATGCTGTTGAGCAGCGTTTTGCGTCGTGATGTAAATATGGCAAAAATGATTTTGGTGAAGAGCGGGTAATCTGTTATTTTTCCTGCAAATTTTGCCTTGTTAACAGACATTTTTACGATGGCGGAAGATACTTCCGGCCTTGGCCAGAAGACTTCCGGCGGCAATGTCTTCATGAGTTCCACTTCCGAAAACAATTGTGTAATTACGGAGAGAATACCGTATTCCCTTGAGCCTGGAGCTGCAGCCAAACGTTCCGTAATTTCCTTTTGTAACATCAATACCATGAGGCTGATTGGCAGATTGCTTTCCAGAAGGTTAATGATAACAGGGGTGCTGATATTATAGGGAAGATTGGAAACTACTTTAAAGACAGGATTATTATTTTTAACAAGCCAGTCGGTTATCATAGTAACGACTTCAGCATTGAGTTTGTGTTTCGACCGTAAAATGTCCGCATTAATGATGGTGATGTTTTTATATAGTTTAAGAATCTCTGAGGATAATTCAAAGAGTTTATTATCTATTTCGACGGTGAATACATGGCCTGCCCTTTCCGCCAGAAACCGTGTCAGGCTTCCTGTGCCCGTCCCGATTTCTAAAACTACATCATCTTTTTGCAAAGAAGCGATGGTGGCGATATAAGAAAGAATATTCTGGTCAATAAGGATGTGTTGTCCGTATTTTTTGTTGAGAACGATACCTTTCCTGGCAAATATTTTACGCAGGAAATCAGGCGTATGGGGGATGACAGTATTTTCTTCCAGGGGGTGAGTCCTCATTAAAAAATTCTTACGTGAAATATATTCTGCAATAGAAAATCAACATGCCGGCGGGTTGGAAAATCATTATTTATTTGTTTTTCCGCATTGCGCCATCATAATTGCCATTTTTATTGCTTCCTTCATTGAGTCAGGATTTGCAATGCCTTTTCCGGCAATATCGTAGGCGGTGCCATGATCTGGCGATGTCCTGATAAATGGAATGCCCAATGTGATATTTACCCCTGTTTCGAAGGCATGCAGTTTCAAAGGGATTGCTCCCTGGTCGTGATACATGGATATTACCAAATCGTACATGCCTTTTAATGCCTTGTAAAAAACGGTATCGGCAGAAACAGGGCCGTCACATAGTATTCCAAGGTTTTTTGCCTTTTTTACCGCAGGGGCTATGATTTTTTCTTCTTCATTTCCAAAAATTCCCTCTTCCCCGGCGTGGGGATTTACGCCGCAAACCGCAATCCTCGGTTTTTTAATAGTAAAGTATTTTTTCAGATAATTATTGCTTATGGTGATTGTTTCCAGGACGTTTTTTACCGTGATACTATGAGGAATTTCTTTCAGGGCAATATGAGTGGTTACAAAGGCAACCCTTAATGCTCCACCCACCATGAGCATTACAACGCGTTTCACCCCGGAAAGGTCGCACAATATTTCCGTATGGCCGGGATAATTATGGCCGGCCATGTGGATGGCTTCTTTGCAAATAGGCGCCGTAGCAAGGGCATTGATTTTATTCTGCAAGGCAAGATGAATCCCTTTCTTTATCCATTGAAAAGATAATTCTCCTCCTTCCTTTGTCGGCCCTCTTTTTTTTATGAGATCAGGATTAAAATATTCCGCGGAGAGCAATGACAGGGGTGATGCCACACCCTCTATATCCGAATCGCCGGAAATTGTTTTATACCGAAGGGGTATTTTTAAAGATTTTATTGTGTGTTCAAATACCTCCTGGTTTCCAATTATGAGATAGTTTGCCTCACGCTTTAAGGAGGCGGAAGCAACAGCCCGTGCTATTATTTCCGGCCCGATGCCGCAGGGATCTCCCATAGTGATGCCGATGAGTAATTTTGATTTTTTATTTATAGGCAAAGTATGTGTTCTCTTTATTATAAAAACCCTTGTTCAATCAGTTTATCCCGGGTAAGGGCGCTTTTTTTCCCTGAAAAAGTATTTTCCAACAATTTCTTTATCCATTTTCCCATCATGTCTATTTCAATATTTATTCTGTCTCCGGTTTTTTTATATCCTAACGTGGTTGAAGCAAGTGTGTGGGGGATGATGGCCACGGAGAAGGTGAGTTCTTTTATATCAAAAATTGTTAAGCTTATGCCGTCTATTGCTACGGAACCTTTTTCAATCATCATATCGGTGAACTTCTTTTCGGCTGAAAAAATTATGAGGCATTGATCGGCAGCTTGTTTCTTTTCTTTTATCGCGCCAATGCCATCCGCATGCCCTGTAACAAAATGACCTCCTAACCGGTCGCCAACCCTTAATGCCCGTTCAACATTCACCTTTTCCCGGCTGTGCAATGCCCCCAATGTAGTTTTTTTAAGTGTTTCACCTGAAACGTCAAAGCTCACCACATTGCCCCTGATGGTTTTTACGGTAAGGCATACGCCGTTTACGGAAATGCTTTCACCGATTGCAAGATTGCCGTAAAAATCCCCTAGCTCTAAAAATAATTCGGCTCCATGTGAAGATGTGGAGAGTTTATTTACCATAACCAGATGTTCTACAATTCCGGTAAACATAAAAACGTCTCGTTAAGAATAACAGAAAGTATGAAATAAATACCGTTTTAAAAACCTACGGCTTTTATTCTGTTGCAGTGGCTTCATTGCCGTGTATTTTCCCGATTATTGTCTTTCCTGCTGTTACCTTTTCGCCGACAGTTACCGTTGGTTCGAATCGAATGGTTTTCGGAACAAAGACTTCTACACGGGAGCCAAATTTTATCATGCCGAATCTTTCACCTTGCTGCAGAGATTCCCCTATTTTGCACGCGCACACAATACGTTTGGCAATCCTTCCGGCAATTTGTTTTATGGTAATTTTTCCCATATTTTCTGCAAGTGATAACCCTACCAGATTGCTTTCATTACTGCTGAAACATTCGTCATCCCTTGCGTCCAGAAATTTACCGGGGGTGTGTTTGATAAATTCCACCGTGCCACGTGCCGGCATGCGATTTACATGGACATTAACAACTGACATGAAAATACTTATTTTTATCGAATCACATTTCAGGTAATTTTCTTCAAATACAGGAACGATGTGTGTGACAACGCCATCGGCAGGAGCAATAATAAGTTCCTTTCCCAGCGGAGTCTTTCGTTCTGGATCCCGGAAAAAATTAAGCAGGAATAACAAGAAGAACACCGGAACCGGCATGATCCATGGGAAAAAAATGATAGAAAAGTAAATTCCAACGATACAGGGTATGCCGAAAAGCAACAATTCTCTGATGCCATATTTTGTTAATGTGATACGCATAGTATATTACAATTAAGAAATTTTATTTGCACTGTGCCTGGTAATTTAACAGACCCCCTGCGCAAAGGATATCTATCTCGCGTGACGATAACGTGTGCGTTACTTTGAATTCCTTGTTTTTTGTTATATTGCGGATAACGTGTACGCTTCCGGGTTTTAATTTACTCTTAATATTTGCCAATTCTAAACTATCTCCCTGGTCCAGAAGGGTATAATCTTTTTCATCTTTGAAGGTGAGCGGGAGTATGCCAAAATTGACAAGATTTGCCCGGTGTATGCGTGCAAAAGATTTTGTAATAACCGCTTTAACGCCCAGATACATCGGGGCAAGCGCCGCATGTTCCCTGCTTGATCCCTGCCCGTAATTTATTCCCCCGATCAAAAAACCTCCGCCTTTTTCCTTTGCCCGCTTTGCAAACTCTTTATCGACTTTTTCAAACACAAATTCGGAAATAGCGGGAATATTTGACCTTAACGGCAAAACCTTGGCTCCCGCCGGCATAATATGATCTGTGGTAATATTGTCTCCGGTTTTTAAAAGGACATCGCCTTTTAATGTATCCGGCATCGGTTCTTTTTTCGGTAAAGGTTTGATGTTAGGGCCTCTGATTATTGTCACCTGTTCCGGATTTTCAGAAGGGGGAATTATCATGGTGTCATCTATTAGAAAAGATTTCGGTTCTTTAATGGCAATAGGTGTCCCATAATCCCCGGGATCGCTGATCACACCTCTTATTGCGGTAATAACTGCAGTTTCCGGGCTTGCCAAATAGACTTTTGCGTCGTTCGTTCCGCTTCTTCCCTCAAAGTTTCTGTTAAATGTCCGGACGGAAATACCGCCGGAAGGCGGTGCCTGGCCCATTCCGATACAGGGACCGCAGGCAACATCCAGTAATCTGCCTCCCGCAGCGATGATATCTGACAATGCCCCGTTTTTCGTAATCATTTCAAGCACCTGCCGAGATCCCGGAGAGATGGTGAGGCTGACATCAGGATGAACCTTTTTTCCTTTCAACATTGCCGCTGCCATCATAAGATCGTGATACGATGAATTTGTGCAACTGCCTATGCAAACCTGATGCACCTTTGTTCCTTTGATTTCACTCACTTTGCATACATTATCCGGGCTGTGTGGCCGCGCCACCATCGGTTCCAGGGCAGAAAGATCAATTTCAACCACTTCGTCGTATTGCGCGGTTGCGCTGGCTTTTAAAGGTTGCCATGCTTCTTCACGACCCTGCATCTTTAAGTATTTTCTGGTTTGCGCATCGCTCGGAAAGATTGAGGTGAGCGCGCCGAGTTCCGCGCCCATATTGGTAATGGTAGAACGTTCCGTGACGGTAAGTGTTTTCACTCCTTCTCCGCCATATTCGAAGATTTTTCCCACGCCACCTTTCACGGTCAATCTTCTTAATAATTCAAGAATTATGTCTTTTGCCGTGACCCATGAGGATAGTGCGCCTGAGAGTTTTACTAATACAATTTCCGGCATGGAAAAATGAAACGGCCCTCCTGCCATTGCAATTGCCACATCAAGCCCCCCTGCTCCGATGGAAAGCATTCCAAGCCCGCCGCACGTAGGTGTATGGCTATCGGAACCCAGCAGCGTTCCTCCCGGCACGGCAAAACGTTCGAGGTGCACCTGATGACAAATGCCGTTTCCCGGTTTGGAAAAATATATGCCATATTTATTGGCGAAACTTTGTAAAAACAAATGGTCGTCGAAGTTCTCGAATCCGGTCTGCAGCATATTATGATCAACGTAACTGACGGAGAGTTTTGTTCTCACTTTCGGTATCCCCATAGCCTCAAATTGCAAGTAAGCCATTGTGCCTGTTGCGTCCTGCGTAAGGGTTTGATCAATTGAAATGGCAATTTCGGTTTTCGTTTTTAACCGACCGGAAACAAGGTGTGAACTTAAAATCTTTTGAACAATATTTTTTCCCATGTTTCTGCCTCCAAATTACCGCAAACAGCGGGTAAAAATAGTGATAATATTTTTGTATAAATAAAAGCGTTTCATATACAAAAAAAATCCCACCATATAAGGGTGGGATTTTTTATTAAATTAATTTCAACAAATAGCAAACAAAAAACTATTAATGGTTTTCCGGTAATTTTACCAATCCATGACCTCCGAAAAGCAGCACATCTACTTCCTGAGGAATGGATACTTTATTAAAATTGTGCGATTTGTTAGGTCCGTGACACGTCTGGCATTTTACCAGATCGTTGGTGATTAATCCCTGGCTGCGCATCTTTAGCACTTTTCCGAAAATGGAATTTTCACTTGTATCAAGCTGTGAATGTTCAGGGCCTCCAATGTGGCACTTTTCGCAAGCATCATATGCCTTTGCTTCCGCAGTTGAGAATTTATGGCTTCCATGACAGGCATTGCAGCTTCCTCCAACCCGGTCTTCATATTCCAATCCCATTTTATGGCAGTCTCTGCAACCTTCCATGGTGAGTTTTCTTGTGCTGATCACATCGTAGGTATTGTCAAATGCAACCGGATGTCCCTGCAAGTGGGCGCTTTCACGGAAATCAAGGAACTGCGCCTGGTGGCATTCACCGCATGTGGTCGCCGATACATGGCCATGTTTCTCAGCGATATGTCCATGATCATCGCCGTGACAACTGATACAGGTTACTCCTTTTTCTGCATGCGGGCTTCCTGTCCACTGCTTTACAACTTCAGGGGTTGCAATTTTATGGCACGCAAAACAATCGGTTTCTTTGTATTTACCATAGGGTTTTACCTTTTTCTCCGCGTAAAGTTCGTAAAGATCTCCGGGCATATGCGGATGAGCAACGCCCAGATGGCAATCGGTGCACATTAATTTTTCAAGAGCCCTACCATCCGTGCTATGTTTGTTGCTCTTTGAAACGAACTCTACGTGAGTTTTATCTTTCGTAAAACCTTCTGCGTGGCAACGCGCGCAATTGCCATTTATAGTTATTATACTGTCCTCGGCAATTTCAATGAGCGAACCGTCGGAAAACGCCTGGAACGAATGCATTAAAGAGTCATGTGTTCCGTCACTCAGCTTCGCGTGGGCGTACCCTTTAAGTCCGGGGCCTACGTGACAAGCATGGCAATGTTCAACGTGTTCATTATTGTGTTTGGATTCCAGAAATGATGTATAATGTATATCCATCTCATGGCAACTGGCGCAAAACTCGCTTTTTTCCGAATAATGGTATACTTTATTTACCGTAACAAGCAAAATAACAAGAACAATTATGGTGAAGAAGCCTACCAGTTTTTTTCTTCGCTGAATAAACTCTAACAACTGCTTCAACCGCTCCATAGATACCTCCTAAATATGTTTAATGAAATCTGCTGCTTTTATAAAAAATAATTAGCGCCTAAATGACGATAGTAATCATGACGAAGGTTGCTTAGCTTTATCAAGACCGCAACTAGTATTAGTGGGGGATACTACGCACTAAAAAACTCTGTAATTCATAACTAACATTTCGTTACAACATCAGATATAATAATGTGGAATTTACGGTGTTTATTAAAAAGGCTAGAATTTTCACCCCAAAGTAACCACCTTAATACACACAAAAATCTAAGGGATTCTACCACAAAGTATTTTTATGTTCAAGTCAATTTTTAATTAGTCTGAAACACACATTGCATAATAAAAATATACTAACATTTGAAGGGTATTCAGTGTATAAACAATTGCTGTATAATATCTTATTACTTTATAAATTCAATTATTAAAAAAAAGAGGTTGTGAATGGATACCATTGCAGACAAAATCAATTGCCCGAAATGCGGTTGCAGTTTTTATGTCGAAGAAGTTCTTTCCCGGAAATACGAGGAAGCCATGAATGCGCAATTGTCCAAAGAACGGATAGCGCTTGAAGGTGAATTTCAAAAAAAGAGGGAGGAACTTCGCTCAAGGGAAACAACGCTTGAAAAGCAGAAGGCCGAGCAGGAGACAATTATAAAGGCAAAATTGGCGGAAAAAGAAGATGAAATTGCCAGAAAACTCAAACTTCAGATACAGGAAGAAAACAAAAAAAAGTTTGATTCTGTCGTTGAAGAACTGAACGAACAGCGGAAGCTGAACCAGGCGTTAAAGGACAAAGAAATCGAACTTGCGAAATTACAAAGACGTTTTGATGAACGGGAAAAAGACTTTGAACTTGAGCTTCTGAAAAAAAGGTCGGAGTTTGAGAGAGAACTTGAAGTGAAAATAGGAAAGCGTGAGCAGGAGAGACATGAATTAAAAATTGCCGAAAAGGACAAGCAGCTCAACGATCTCAGAAAGCAGGTAGAGGAGATGAAACGAAAAGTGGAACAGGGGTCAATGCAACTGCAGGGTGAGGTTCAGGAGCTTGCTATAGAAGGAATATTAAAGGAGCTTTTTCCGGCAGATGAAATCAGAGAAGTGCCAAAGGGGAAAAAAGGGGCGGATTCGGTGCAGATTGTAAAAAATGCTGCTGGCGTTGAATGCGGCAAGATTATCTATGAAAGCAAAAGAACCAAGGCATTCAGCAGCAAGTGGATTGAAAAATTAAAAGCCGATCAACTTCAGGAGTCTGCTGACATCGCTGTTTTGGTAAGCGAGGTATTGCCCGATGTGAAGGAAAAAATCATGTACGAAGAAAATGTGTGGGTATGTGATTACTATTCTTTTAAAGGGTTAGCCCTTGCCCTTCGTGAAAGCCTGATTAAAATAACAGCAGTGTCGGAGACACAAAAAAATAAGGGCGATAAGATTGTCATGCTCTACGATTACCTTACCGGCAACGAGTTCAGGATGCAGCTTGAAGCAATTATTGGAGGATTTGCCGAGTTGAAAAATTCCATTGCAAGAGAAAAACTTGCAATGGAAAAATTATGGAAAGAAAGGGAAAAACAGCTTGATAAGGTGTTGTTGAACACAACGCACTTCTATGGAGCAATAAAGGGTATTGCGGGGAGCGCAATTCCTACTGTTCCCCTTCTTGAACTGCCTCCGACCGGCGAGACACCGGGCAATAGCAAAGGTGAAAATTCCTGAATGCATTTTTTTACCGGAAAAGAAATATTCTTAAAAACAATAATTCCGGGCAGAAAAGCAACAAGGATATATTTAGGAGAGGTATAATAAATACGCCAAAACTTAAATCAGCGCCGACTCCAAAGCGTAAAAACATCTTCAAACAGTAGCTGAAGAAACTTTTAAAAAGGACAAACGCATTAATATCAGAATATCAGACCGTGACATGGTATCCCTTCAAAAAAGAGACATTGAAAAAGGTATTCCATATCAAACCATGGTCTCCGGCATTCTTCACAAATATGTTGTTTCTGGCGGGCTGCACAATGTTATGGCACACATGTCACTTTCATCAGACGCAAAATATGTGTCACTGAATTAGATTGCTGTCAGGAGGAAACTCCTGACAGCACAAAAACTATATCGTTGGGCTCACTTCGCTTAACCCATCCTTATATGAAATAGCTTCATTTTTCTTTCTTCTCTCTGGCAAACAGACCGGAAGAAAAAATATTGCAAATTTTATAACTTTTGTTACAAGTATTGTATTGCAAGCAGTATTTGAAAGGCTTTTTCAGGAATTCGAATAAATTATCAGATTTTATTCCTGATAATATACAAAAAGGAATGATATACAGAAATTGTATACTAACTCGTTAGACGAATTTGACCGTATGCGTGGCGGATTTAGATAATTAGAAACGTATCCACAAATATGATAGGTTAATAAAAACTCAACTAGGAGAGTAAAAGAGATGAAAATAAAAGTTATACTAGAGCAAGGAGAAGATGGTTACTTTGTAGCATATTGTCCATCATTAAAAAGCTGTTGGAGTCAGGGACGGACAGAAGAAGAGGCATTAAAGAATATTCGGGAAGCAATCGAATTATATTTAGAACCTGATGAAAAGTTAATAGAAGACAGTAAGCATAAAGTTTATGAAGTGGCAATATGAGACTCCCGATATTATCAGGACGAGAGGTGTTGGCAGCATTAAAACGGATGGGATTTATTGAAATCCATCGGAAAGGCAGTCATGTGAAAATGAAGCACCCGGATGGTAGGAAGATAGTTTTTCCCTTTCATGACGAAGTTGATAGATATACCCTAAAAGGCGCTCTTAAAGATGCGGAGATTGATATTGAGGAGTTTATGAAGAATCTATAGGGTTAGTTTTTTATGAAGGGGTGATAGGTAAAAGTTTCTCCCCTAATAAGGTACAAGGATCACAAATAGAAAACGCCTAATCGTTGGATTGCGTGTTTAATGGAGAGCAGAGAGGAACGAAATGCAATAGTTCTTGAATTTCATTCAATACACAGTCTGCGTTGGGTTTCATTCCATTCTACCCAACCTTATGACTATTTTCCGCCCAAAAATGAGAAAGAGGGCGTAACAACAAAATACCTTTTGAAATCGGAAGCGTTCCCAATGTGATCTGAAATCCCTCTACGTAAAGATGTTTTCCTGATTATGAATACAACAATTAATTCCATCGGCAAACATGTTTGCTCCAAATCTTGCTTTTCATCCTCAGCAAATTTACCAATACTCACAACATACCGTCGGGTGCATTCCCGATTTTTTGTAACCGTTTATGGGATCGGTGTGGGTAGGGTGGATAAAGGCGCTGGTTTTTGCGCCGTATCCACCAACGATTATCGCATGAATGGTGGATTCGCTCCGCTTAATCCACCCTACAAGGCTTGCTTTTCATCCTCAGCAAATTTAATAATCCTCACAACATACCGTCTTGTTTATAAGGAGGGAAAGTGAGTATCAGAATTGTCAGATTGGGCCGCCCAAGGGAGGGGGGTGAAGGGCTTCGAATAGGCACGGTGAGACGTCCTCCCAGAGGCGTACGTAAGGAAGAGTATGCTTCGAAGAATATCTACGACGTCTGGTTTCCGAATCTTTCTCCCAGTGAAGCACTTCTAAAGGAGTCATCGCCAGCAAAGGACGAGAGAAACTGGCATATCTTCAAAAGAAAGTTTCTGGCCGAGATGAAGTCTTCCGAAGCAAGCAAGGATTTGGATTTGCTGGCCATGCTTTCCCATCAGACGAATTTTTCTATCGGGTGTTATTGCAAAGATGAGACGATGTGCCACAGGTCGATTTTAAGGGAATTACTGCTGAAAAGAGGAGCAGATGTCAGGTGATTATGACACAATGACAGGTAATGCCATGAAATAATCTTGTATTTAAATTCATTTATGCTTTAATATCTCCGCTTCAATTTCTTTCACTCTTTAACTGAGGGTCAATATTATGGAACAAAAATGTATTATATCTGCATTTTATAATGAATTTTTATCAACAGACCCGGAGTCATTAAAAAAGTCATTTGCCCGCCATTTGGAGAGTTCTTTGGCCAAGGACGCATATACTGCAACCAGGCTGGATTTATATACAAGCCTGGCTTATACCGTTCGTGACCACTTAATTGACCGCTGGATAGCCACTCAGCAAACGTATTATAATAATGATGTCAAGCGGGTATATTATCTTTCCCTCGAATTTCTCATCGGGAGGGTGCTTGGCAACAATCTTGTCAATCTGGATTTTCTCGATGAGTGCCATCGCGCTATGCATGAACTCGGTTATGATCTGGAAGAACTTGTTGAACTTGAATGGGATGCGGGACTTGGCAACGGCGGGCTCGGAAGACTTGCAGCCTGTTTTCTGGATTCCATGGCGTCTCTGGAACTTCCCGCGTATGGGTATGGCATTCGTTACGAATATGGAATTTTTTTACAGAAAATTATCGATGGTTATCAAATTGAAACTCCCGACAATTGGTTGCGACATGGCAATCCATGGGAAATTGAACGACCTGAACATCTCTATACCATCCAATTTCACGGATGGGTAAATCAATACTACGACGCCAACGGAATGCTGAAAAACGAATGGAAGGATACTCAAAATGTTATGGCAATGGCGTATGACACACCCATTCCCGGATACAAGAATAATACCGTTAATAACTTGCGCCTTTGGTCTGCAAAATCCACGAGAGAATTTGATTTGAGCTATTTCAATCAGGGAGATTATATCAAGGCCGTTGAAGACAAACAGAAAACGGAAACCATTTCAAAGGTGCTTTATCCCAATGACAATATTTACGAGGGGCAGGAGTTACGATTAAAGCAGCAATTTTTCTTTGTGTCCGCGACGTTGCAGGATGTAATCCGCCGTTATAAAAAAACACATACCACCTTTGATCATTTTGCCGATAAAGTAGCCATTCAATTAAACGACACCCATCCCTCTATTGCAATTCCCGAATTAATGAGGCTTCTTTTGGATATCGAGGGTTTGCCATGGGAAAAGTCGTGGGAGATTACCGTAAAAACATTTGGTTATACCAATCATACCATCCTGCCTGAAGCGCTGGAAAAGTGGACGATAAATATGTTAAGAAATGTGCTGCCGCGGCATTTGCAGATTATTTATGAAATAAATCATCGCTTTCTGGAAGAAGTTGCGCGAAGGTATCCGGGCGATGCCGAAAAATTGCGCCGCATGTCGCTGATTGAAGAAGACTACGGAAAAAGACTGCGCATGGCACATCTTGCCATTGTCGGCAGCCATTCGGTAAACGGCGTTGCCGAGCTGCACTCCGAAATTTTAAAATCTCATGTTTTCAAAGATTTCTACGAATTCTTTCCTGACAAATTCAACAACAAAACGAATGGCATTGTTCCGCGCCGATGGCTGAAAAAATGCAATCGTAGCCTTGCCAAACTGATTTCAAAACATATCGGCGACGGCTGGATCAGCAATCTGGATGAGTTGAAAAAACTTATCCCGCTGTCCGGGGATGAAAGTCTTCATGCGGAGTGGCAGGAAGTAAAGCGGGAAAACAAGGTGCGCCTTGCCAGATTCATTCAGCAAACACATGGGCCCGATATTGATGTAAATTCAATTTTTGACTGCCATATCAAGCGTATCCACGAATATAAGCGGCAATTGCTCAACATATTGCATGTAATCACTCTTTATAATCGTATAAAAAAGAATCCTTCCGGCAGCGTTGTTCCCAGGACAATCATATTCAGCGGCAAGGCAGCCCCCGGTTATTATATGGCGAAATTGATTATTAAACTTATCAATTCAATCGCCCAGATGATCAACACTGATTCCCGTATCTCCGGCAAACTCAAGGTGGTATTTCTGGCAAATTACAGCGTGTCTCTGGCGGAACTCATTATCCCCGCCACAGATATTTCCGAACAAATTTCCACCGCGGGAACCGAAGCATCAGGAACCGGAAACATGAAATTTGCCCTTAACGGCGCGCTGACAATCGGCACACTGGATGGCGCTAATGTTGAAATCAGGAACGAAGTAGGACCGGAAAATATTTTCATCTTCGGCCATACAGCCCAAGAAGTTGAAGAACTGAAACGAAGAGGATACCACCCTTTTGATTATTATCAGCAGAATCAGGAGCTTGTAGAGGTAATCAATATGATCGCCAGCGGATTCTTCTCCCCGTCGAATAAAGATTTGTTCAAACCTATCACCGATTCCTTACTGCATCACGATCAGTATCTGCTCTTTGCCGACTACGCCTCCTATATTCGCAGCCAGGAGCAAGCCGGACAGACTTATCAGAATCAGTACGAGTGGACAAAGAAAGCGATTCTTAATGTCGCCAACATGGGAAAGTTTTCCAGCGACAGGACAATTCAGGAATACGCAAAGGAAATATGGGATGTGAAACCGGTTCCCATAACATTAAAACAGGAATAAAACAATTTTCCCCTCATCCTGAATATTATGGCATCTTAAGCATTAAATATTATGGAATATTATTTGCCATAAATATGTGTTATACTTTGCAAAGCAATGTCATTAAGTTAAGTGGATTAAGGCATTGTATTTTACGCCGAATCCACCAATAATATGCACAGGAAAGGTGGATTCGCTGTCGCTTAATCCACCCTTTTGTCAGGGTTGCTTAACCCAACTTCGACATTGCTTTGCAAAGCTTATCCCTTCAGGATACGAAGACACTCGGAATATGTTTTCATACATAATAAATCATGCTACCAAATCACTATTCTAAAAATATTACTGATTCACTGGCAGAGTTGCTCGTTGTGGTATCTGTCACGGAAGAAACCTTCAGGGACAACATAACCAATGCTATTATTATTGATATCAACGCCGCCGGTTGCAATATGCTTGATTATTCAGAAAATGAACTCATAGGCCAGCGTTTTTCCTTCATTCTCAGCGAAAAGGACAATAAGCCGATTTTTGAAGAAACTATGTTCTATTCTTTGTTAAACAGCGGTCCGGTACAAAAGATTGAATCTTGTCTTCAAAGCAAAAACGGAACCCTCATACCTGTGCTGCTCTCCCTGTCGGTTATGAAAGACAATAATGACAAACCGACAAAATTATTATGCATTGCGCACGACATATCAATTCAAAAAGCAATCGAAGATGCCCTGCGGCGGAACCAGCATATTCTTTCCCGTGCGCAGGAAATTGCGCGCCTCGGCATATGGGACTGGGATATGGACTCCAACAAGTTCTCATGTAACAATGAAATGTACCGAATATTCGGATTTTCTGACAGGGCATTTCCGCCAAGCATTAAGAATTTTATTGCACATATTCACCCTGCCGACAAGATTTCTCTGCGAGGCATAATCAAAAACCTTCGCGGGTTAAACAAGCAATATCGCCATGAATTTCGCATTGTTCTGCCAAACAATGAAACGCGTATTATTTACAGCCACATAGAACGACAACAAAACAATGCCGGCAAGCATTCTCTGTTTATGGGAACCTTGCAGGATATTACGGAGCTTAGGAAAAAAGAAGATCAGCTCAAGATAGCAACTCAGGTTTTTCAAAGCGCAATTGAAGGGGTTGTGGTTACGAACTCTGATTCTATAATTCATTTTATCAATCCGGCATTTACCAAAATTACGGGCTACAGTCCCGAAGAAGTCATCGGGAAAAAGCCTAAAATTTTACGTTCCAACCACCATAAAGATTCTTTTTACAAAAAAATGTGGGACACATTAAAAAATAAGGGGCACTGGGAGGGTGAAATATGGAACAGACGGAAAAACGGCGAAGCATATCCGGAATGGCTCTCAATTAATGCCATTGCCGGTAATAATTGCAAAGACACAAAATATATCGGAGTTTTTCATGACATTACCACTATCAAACAAACGGAAGAAAAATTAAATTACCGGGAAAATTTCGACGCTTTGACCGGATTGCCAAACCGGTCATTATTTATGGATAGAATTAATCAGGCCATTGCAAAAAAACAGAGAACAAAAGAAAACCTTGCGATTCTTTTCTTAGACCTTGACCATTTTAAGAATATTAATGAGAGCCTTGGCCATGCGGAAGGCGATACCTTGTTGCTGAACGTGGCAAAACATTTTGCAGGCAATCTCCGCAAAGGAGACACTCTTACACGCTTCAGCGGCGACTCATTTATTTTTTTAATAGAAGATTTAACCAATGTAAAAACGGCAATATCCATGGCGGAACGTATATTAGAATCACTGCAAATTCCGTTCAACGTAAAAGAAAATGAACTCTACATTACTGCCAGTATCGGCATTGCTATATACCCTGATGACGGAGAAAAACCTGAAGAATTAATTAAAAATGCCGAATTGGCAATGAATCGCGCAAAAACAGACGGGCGCAACAGATATCAATTGTATACCTCTGCTATGTACAAAACCGCCGTCAAACGGCTTTCTATAGAGAAAAATATGCACAAAGCGTTAAAAAACGGCGAGTTTGTCGTTTTTTATCAGCCAAAAATATCTTCTGACAGTCTGAAAATTGTCGGTATGGAAGCCCTTTTACGGTGGGAGCGTCCCGGCAGCGGATTAATTTCTCCGACAGACTTTATTCCCGTATCGGAAGAAAACGGACTTATTGTGCCGATTGGAGAATGGGTTTTGCATGAGGCATGCAAACAAACCAAAGCGTGGCTTGATGCGGGATATTCATTAAGTGTGGCGGTAAATTTATCTCCGAAACAATTTCACGATAAGAATCTCATTCATGCAATAAGGAATGCCCTGGAAAAGAGCAAATTACCCCCTTCTTGTTTGGAACTGGAAATTACGGAAAGCGCCGTGATGAATGATGTAAGGATTGCTGTTTCTATATTAAAAGAGTTGCGGGAAATGGGAATAACTCTCTCTGTGGATGATTTTGGCACCGGCTATTCTTCATTGAATTCACTCAAAATATTTCCTATACAAAAATTGAAAATTGACCAATCATTTATCCGGGATATGGATAAAAACCCAAAGGATGCCTCTTTGGTTGACGCAATTGTCTCTATGGCAGGAAGGCTTGACCTGAAGGTAATTGCCGAAGGGGTGGAAACAAAAGAACATTTACGGTTTTTACAAAATTGCGGATGCAACGAGGTTCAGGGCTTTATATTCAGCCCGCCCATCCCTGCCGCAAAATTCTCACTTTTTTTAAAAGAACAATCGGTCTTCCTAAAATCTCCTGAATCGTTTGATTTCATGAATAACCGTATTATTGAATAACTCCCAGCCTGTTCAACCCGTCAAGAGCAGCAGTACGATAACATTCCGCAAGGGTAGGAAAGTTGAATACGTTATTGATAAAATAATCTATAGTTCCGTCATGGGCAATAACGCTTTGTCCGATATGAATTAACTCCGTAGCGCTGTCTCCGATGATATGCACCCCTAAAAGTTTTCGCGAATCACGATGAAAGAGAAGTTTCATAAAACCTTTCGTGTCGCCGGTAATTTGTCCGCGGGCAATTTCTTTGTAATATGATCTTCCTATTTCATAGGGAATCGACTCCGCTTTCAATTCTTCCTCTGTCTTTCCCACAAGTGAAATCTCAGGGATGGTATATATACCGTATGGCCATATTTTTGGCATTTGCGGCATTGCAACTTTAAAAGCATGACATACGGCACGCCGCCCCTGTTCCATTGAAGTGGACGCGAGACCCGGAAATCCGATAACATCTCCGGCAGCATAAATATGGCTGACATTTGTCTGATAATATTCATTGACCTTTATTTGGCCTGTGGAATCCGTTTCGATTCCCGTCGATTGCAAATTCAGCGCTTGAGTTTGTGCGCTTCTCCCCATCGTGTAAAGCAGCAAGTCTGTGGCAACGGTTTCTCCGTTCTGAAGTATTGTTTCTACCCTGTCGGATTTATTTACCGATATTCCGGCAATCTCTTCACCGAGGATAAACCGAACTCCATTTATTTTCAGATGATCGATGAGTTTACCGGTAATTTCAGTATCCACAAAACGAAAGAGTTCTTTGCGGCGTTCAAGAAGAACTACTTCTAAACCAAACACACTGAACATAGAAGCATATTCCATTCCGATAACCCCTCCGCCAACCACCAATATGCTATTGGGAATGACTTTCGTGGAAAGAATTGCGTCCGAATCACAAATAGTGAGATTGTTAAAAGGAATGTCGTTCGGCTTTCGGGGACGCGAGCCCACTGCTATCACAATAAAGGATGCGGAGAATAATTCCTCCGCACCGTCAGGCATTTTGACTTTCACGGTATGCGGTCCGGCAAACGAAGCCTCCCCATGAATTATTGCAACCTTATTCCGCTCTAACTGCTGTTTAAATACATCACTATCGATTGAGGAAACCTGACTCTTTCTTGCCATCAGATCCTGAAATGTAATATTTTTTTTCAGGGTGCAGCTGACATTCAAAAAAGAACGGAGACTGTAGCCATGCATATGATAAATAGCATCCTTCAGCGTTTTGCTTGGAAGCGTTCCGGTATTAACTCCCGCGCCTCCCAACACATTTTCTTTTTCAATAACGGCAACGCGTTTGTGAAGCTTTGCGCCTTGTATGGCCGCCTTTTGGCCGGCAGGCCCGCTCCCTATGACAATTAAATCGAACTCTCTCATTTTAATGCTCCTGTATTATTTTAAAAGTAATACAAATTCCTTAAATATTTCTTTATGAAAATGATCGATCATACTCTCTTTCATTACCGTGAGCGCTTCAAAAGGAGTTAACCCCGTCTTGTATGACCGTTGGGCAGTCAATGCGTCGTACACGTCCGCTATGCAGCAGATGCGGCCAAATAAATGAATCTCATCTCCTTTAAGCCGCCGTGGGTAACCGGCGCCGTTTTCCCTCTCATGATGCTGCATTACAATAATCTTGCAATCTTCGGTCAACTGATTTGCATCTTCCAATAACTTGTATCCCTGATAAGGATGCGTGCGCATAATGCCCATTTCGTCTTTTGTCAATTTGCCCGGTTTGTTAATTATGGCGGAGTCTATCTTTACTTTGCCAAGATCGTGAAGAAAAAATCCCGCGCCCAATTCGCGCATCTGTTTTTCATCATAATTTTTCACCAGCACTTTAGAAAGCATAACCGATAAAATCCCAACGTTTACCGAATGCGTATAGGTATAAAAATCATGTGAAGTTATCTTCAGAAGATGCGAGGCTGTTTTATTTTCAGAAAGAATTACATCTACTACCTCGCAGAGATAACCTTTCACCGTTTCTATATTTTTAATTGTCGGATTGTCAATCAGTTTATGCATAATTTCCAGTGAAAAGTCATACACAGCGTGTGCCTTTTCCTGTGGTGAAAGTGATTTGTCATGTATCGCATCCCGTAATTCTTCAGAAACAAATTTATCCGGATTCCAGTTTTCCGGAACAGGCAAATTGACGTCTCCGTGACTGATAGAATCAATGCCTTCCGTAACGGGCGTTTCTTTTTCAGAAGCATCGGGGGTTTCCCCTTTCCTGATTGATTGAGAGTCTGTATCTCTCTGTTCTCCTCCGGCAATATCTTCGCCGGCTGCATCTCCTTTTGATGTGTCAATAACCACTTCAGTGACACATGACTTTATTTTCTCAATGTGTTCCTGTGTTTTAATCAAAAACTCACGCCTAAAAAAAGGGTGATCCATCCACGATGTGGGAATTATTACATACATCCCTATTTTCAAGTCGCGCGACTTTATTTTTTGCTGCATTTATTACTTCTCCTGTCAATTGTTGCCGAAATATTGCATAACAGAACGATGTATAGCTTCAGCAATCTTTTTCCTGGTGTCATTATTTGTTAAAAATTTTTCTTCGTGCGGATTAATAATTGTGCCGCATTCAATGACAACCGCAGGGTTTTTCACATTGTATAATACGTAAAGCCCCATGGGAGGAATCCTGTTATAAATGCCCCTTTTCCGGTCAACACATTGCATATTTTCAATATTGGCATGGTAAAGATTGGGGGTGAAGCCATGTTTCAATAATTCATCAGCAACCATTTGTGCAAATGCCTTGCTCCGCTCAGGGCAGCAATTTTGCTCCGAATAATGAAGGGAAAACCCCTGTATCTCATTCCAGAGAATACTGTTCTCTCCTTCATTCATAGCTTTTTTTATATCGCTTTCCTGAGCAGAATCGTGATGAATCTCCAGATAAAGATCAGGAACGATAGTATTCGCATATTCCACGCGTTCCTTTAGTCCGATATTACCGGCTGCCTTAAGGACGTAATACTGTATGTCATTTTTGCGGAAGGATTCATCCTCAAAATATTGCACAATGTCATCGTTAAACTCATATTCCCATTTGCCGGAAAACGACTTCGCGCCCTTATGATCGATTTTTGATGCCGGCTCTTTCACGTGTCCGGAACAAATAAATACGGTATTTACAGATTCCATAGTTTCCGCTCCACACTGCGTTGGGAAATAAATTTGAAAAACACCTGTAAGAATGAATAGAAAAAGCGTCCGGACACAATCAACAAACGCACTGTGAACTACAAATACGCTATGATAATATTTCTTCCCCTGATTCATTTTGCTTTTGTCTGATGATATTAACCAAACTCCCCCTTATAATCATTTCAATTTGTCTGTCACTCAGGGTATGCAGCGTATCACAAATCGCCCCTTTTTTCCTGTTATACACCTTTACTTCTTTTCCCTTTTTTATGGCGCCGGGCACATCTGATATCACCAACTCATCACCCTGCTCAATCTTTTCCCAGTCTCCGGGATTTTGAAATGTCAAAGGCAATATCCCGAAGTTACATAAATTCTGCCAGTGGATGCGCGCAAAACTTTTTGCAATAATCACCCGCACACCTAAATATCTTGGGGCAATAACGGCATGTTCCCGGCTTGAACCTTGTCCGTAATTCTCTCCGCCTATAATAAAATAACACGTATTCCGGTTTTTAACGGCTCTCTCATACAATGTAGTGTCGACCGGACTAAAGGTAAATTTGCTGATCTCGGGAATATTACTTCTGTAGGGAAGCGCCTTTGCGCCGGCCGGCATTATTTCATCGGTAGAGATATCATCACCCACCTTGAGAAGCGCTATTCCTTCCAATTTTTCAGGAAGGGAGTCAAACGTTGGCAAAGGTTTAATATTCGGCCCTGTTTCAAGAACTACGTGTTCCGGTTCCCTGGCGGGCGGCACAAACATTTTGGTATTAATAAGCACAACACGCGGTTCGTTAAAACGCGGGTATTCCGTTTTCAGGGTACGGGGATCGGTAATAACGCCTGTTAATGCCGAAGCAGCGGCAGTTTCAGGGCTGCAAAGATATATCAGATCTTCCTTCGTGCCGGAACGGCCGGGAAAATTTCTTGGCACCGTTCTCAGGCTTATGCATCCCGTTGCCGGAGCCTGTCCCATACCTATGCATCCGTTGCACCCGGCCTGATGCAACCTTGCGCCCGCATGGATAAGTTTTTCCAGCAATTCAAAGGAAATAAGATTTTCCAGCACCTGGCGTGTCGATGGATTAATATCGAAGGAAACACGGTCATGAACCTGCTTTCCTCCCACTATCAATGCCGCTATGGCAAAATCACGAAGGCCGGGATTTGCGGAAGAACCAATGTATGACTGACAAATTTCCCTTCCCGCAACCTCTCTTACCGGAACAACATTGCCGGGACTACTCGGACATGCAATAAGGGGCTCAAGTTCTGATAGATTAATCTCTTCATATTCATCATATTCACATTCTTCATCTGCCGTTAGTTTCACCCATGCGCCATCTCTCCCCTGCGCCTTTAAAAACAATTTTACCATTTCATCAGAGGGAAATACGGTTGTAGTAGCGCCTAACTCCGCTCCCATATTGGCAATAACAAGACGGTCCATTGCCGTAAGACACTCCAGCCCCGGCCCGTAATATTCGATGATCTTTCCAATACCTCCATCTACATCATGCCTGCGGAGCATTTCAAGGATCACATCTTTTGCACTCACCCAATCCGGCAGTTTGCCGGTCAGTTTCACACCCCAAACCTTTGGCATTTTCAAATAAAACGGTTCACCCGCCATAGCCATGGCAACTTCAAGCCCGCCTGCCCCGAAGGCAAGCATTCCCAAAGCGCCGGCAGAAGGCGTATGGCTATCAGAACCAAGCAGTGATTTGCCCGGTATGCCAAAACGCTCCGCATGCACCGGATGGCTGATGCCGTTGCCCGGCCTGCTGTACCATATCCCGAATTTTTTACATGCACTGCGCAGGAATAAATGGTCGTCAGGATTCTTATTATCTTCCTGCACAAGATTATGATCTACGTATTGGACCGACAATTCCGTTTTAACACGGGAAAGCCCCATTGCTTCCAGCTCCAGCATCACCATAGTGCCCGTTGCGTCCTGCGTTAACGTTTGATCGATTTTTAATGATATTTCAGCGCCGTAGACAAGATTTCCCTCAAGAAGGTGTCTTTCCAGTAATTTTTGTGTAAGATTTTTTGCCATAGTATGTGCCTCCTCTTTAAATCAATATTTCCCCAAATTCCGCAATACGGAGAAGCCCTGCATCGCTATCAGGCAGATAAGCATTCATGATACTCCTCATATTTTCTCCGGACAATTTTTGACCATATTTCATGATACATGAGGGAATCACAGGCAAATGTTTTTATATGATATTTGATTTGTCATATTAAATTGTTTGATTTAGAATAATAGCTAACGGCTTTAAGATATTAATGTATCTGGTTTAGTTTACCCATAAATGATATTTTTTGCATAAAAATATTTAGAATAATAGAGTATTTATTTTATCCATAGTGATAAAGAATAGGACTTAACTGTATTTTATTGGTCTTTTTTATAAGGAGATAGTGTATGGCGAAGGACTTAATGAAATGGACTAGTGTATCATCTTTACAGAACGAGATAAACCGCATGTTTGACCAGTTTTTCAGGGGATGGGATTTTTCAGGGTTCGGCACGGAAGCCGGAACATGGGCGCCCAGCATTGATCTTGCCGAGACCGATGATAATGTTGTTGTAAAAGTTGAAATACCGGGAATAGACCCAAAAGAGGTTGACATCTCCATACAAGACAATAATTTGATCATTAAGGGCGAAAAAAAAGAAGAAAAAGAAGAAAAGGGAAAGAATTATTACCGTATGGAAAGGAGCTATGGCAAGTTCTCCCGTTCTATCGACCTCCCTTCTTCTGTAGATGTAAATAAAGTAAAAGCGGAATGTAAAAACGGCGTGCTGGAAATCACACTTCCGAAAAAGGAAGAAGTAAAACCAAAACAGATTTCGGTAAAGGTCAGCTAACGCACATCGAATTGACACAAATTAAAAAAGGGCAGTCAATTCCGGAGAATCCGGGACCTGCCCTTTTTAATTCCTTTCGCCTGATTGAATATTGACTCAGAAAATCGCTGGTACGGTTACGAAATATGGCAATATGTAACACTTTAGTTTTTTGAAAAATTGCCCATGTCTTAACCCCATGCTTCAGCATGGGGTTAAGGGGAGAAATAATCATGGGCTTCAGCCCTGAGGTAAAGTTTGCCCAATATCTTTTACTGTACCAGAAGGTCATGGCTAAAGCCCCTGTCTGCCGACAGGCAAGGGTGTATTTATTGTAGATATCTCCGCACTAAAGTGCAGAGTTAATGGAGGTGAAATTTGCTCCGTGCTCCAATATTAGAGGTGCCTTATAAAATAAGGGAAATCGAAGTCTTTTTCAAAAAGCTAAAGTGTTACGACAATATTTATTCCGCAAACAGGTAATGAACCTATATTCGGACACTATTGAAATAACACCAGCAGGCTGTAAAAGAAGGGTTTTGTCTCAACAATTGTTCATAAGTTTGAGCCGTGCCATGTTGAGCGCTGTGTTTGCGGAAAAAAGTTTGTTGGACATTCGTGTGCCGCGGAACTGGCATTTTTTTACTTCTATAAAATTACTTCCTGCAACTGCAATGTAGACAAGCCCTATGGGTTTTTGTTCGGAACCGCCTCCCGGACCGGCAATGCCGGTAATTCCAATGCCGATGTTTGCCCCCGATATCTTCCTGATTCCCTTTGCCATTGCTTCCGCCACTTGCGCGCTCACTGCTCCATGCGTGGTGATATCGGCTTCCGGCACGTGTAAAATATGTATCTTTGCTTCGTTGCTATAGGCAACGATTCCTTCCAGAAAATATTCGGATATGCCGGGGATATTGGTGAGTTTGTCTGAGACAAGCCCTCCGGTGCATGATTCTGCAACTGCAATCGTTGCGCTCTTTTCCTTTAGGAGTTCAAAAACGGCGTGTTCAAGGTTTGCGTCATCCGTTCCGAAAATTGCCTGTCCAAGCGCTTTCCTCAAAATTGTTTCTGCTGCATCCAGCGCCCGTAGGGCATCCTCTTTTATAAGGGAAGATGTTGCTACATTCACCGTAACAATGCCGTCATGAACCAATGTCATTATCTTTATTAATTTTTTATTGATATCACATTCCTTAATTACTGTATTTATTTTATATTCAGGCAACCCAAATGTGTGAAATTGTCTAGTTACGATAGAATATTCTTCTGCCGGATGCTGAGTCTTGTATAATGTCAAATAGGAGTTAAGCATTTGATACATTTCTCCGGGAACGCCGGGAAGGCATACAATAGTTGTATGATTGTGGATAATGGCAAACCCTATTGCAGTTCCATGTTCGTTGGGGATAATAAGCGCGCCGGAGGGAATGGATTTTAATTTCATAGCCCCTTCGTACAGTGTATCAGCACATTGAGGTCTATTTGTATATGAATCACTGCTAAGTATGAGCGGCATGTTAAAGAGACGCGATACAGTCTCACGCGTAATGTCATTTTCTGTAGGGCCGAGGCCTCCGGTTGTAATAATCAGTTGCGCGCGTTCTTTTGCGATAGTGAGCGCGGATGTTAGCAATTCGGCGTCATCGCGAACGGAGGTGGTAAAAAGGACATGGATCCCGTTTTTTGTTAACATCCCTGCGATATACCGGGAATTCGTATCGACTATGTGACCGAGAACAATTTCCGTGCCTATGGTAATAATTTCCGCAGTAGTCATTTAACGCCTTTACGTAAATAAATGGTAAACAGAGTAAACGGTGGGCATTCCCCGCCAAACGTAGAGACGCATAGCATGCGTCTCTACATGCACCGTGAGACTACAAACATTGAAATTTCTAACTATTGAATTAATATGGTATTTTAATTAGGTTGGGTTTTAAAAGACAAAACCCAACGACGTTCAACCCACCCCTAACCCCTCCCAGGAGGGGAATTAAAAGTCCCCTCTCGGGAGGGGATTTAGGGGTGGGTTAACGGCACATTAAAATTCCTGTACATTTACTTAACATCTGCCGGTTTCGGGATGGCATATAAATTTCTCTTTTCATCTTTTGCGAATGCTAAAAAGAATAAATGAGAGTTCAGAAATGCCGTGCTCCACGACATGAAATCAAAATATAAATTATCTATACCACATTTTTTAATATCATAGACACGCAACACCTGCAAACTTTCATCCATGTAAATCATATTGGAGAACAACCCCAGCGATGCCGATATAGAATTCGGGTTTTCTTTTGCAAAATAGAGAGATTTTAAGACTACTTCTATTTCCTTTCTCCCTCCTTCGAGACACTCCTCCGCGAATTTTGCCTCATCGCCGGAAATATTATTCCCACCAATTGTCATTTCATAAAGAATCCTTTTTGTTTCCAGCATTATATCTTCCAGTTGTTGTGCCAAAAGAAAGAACTCCTCGTATGTTAGAGGTTTTTTTCTATCATACCAGTATGACGGATTTTTGAAGGGAAATGTTTCTGTTTCCTTTTCTTCCGGTAAGGCAACAGAGGCATATAAAAACAGCAGAACAACCAATATTACACCTATTACACTCTTTTTATTTTTCATCGTCATTCCGTTAAATTTTATTTTCTGTGTGTTCTTTATGAAAATGTTGATAAACATCGTTTGCCTGTTTTTCCGGCAATTTGCCGATTTCCTTTAATTGTCGTAGTGTGGCGTTTCTGATGCCTTCTATGCTTCCAAAGCACTTTATCAGCGCCTTTTTCCTGATAATGCCAATGCCGGGGATTTCATCAAGGGGCGATCGGTAGTATTCTTTATCGCGAAGTTTTCTGTGATATGTAATGGCAAACCGGTGCGCTTCATCGCGGATTTTGGCAAGGAACAGGTGGATGGGGGATGAAGGCGGAAGGAGTATCGGATCCGGTATGTGGGGTGCATGTACCTGTTCTCCCTGTTTTTCTCCCGAAATTCCCTTTTTCCCTCTGTCTTTTGACAATGCGATAAGATCTACATTGCTTATTGCGAGTTCTTCAAAGACCTTGAGCGCGACTCCCAGTTGCCCCTTTCCGCCGTCTACCATAACGAGGTCGGGCAAATCTCCCTCTTCAACGGCTTTTTTGTATCTTCGTAACAATACCTCATGCATCATCGCATAATCGTCGATGTGTCCCACGGTTTTTATTCTGAAACGTTTGTAGTTTGATTTATCCGTTTTTCCGCCTTCAAACGTCACCATTGATCCTACCGCCTGTTTGCCAAAGATATTGGAGATATCAAAGCACTCGATGCGTTCAGGCAGATTTTTCAGGCCGATGGTATTTTTCAGCGCCTGCAAAGTATGTGCATAATTATTATCAGATGTCTGCGAGACCTTGTAAGCGTTCATCGCGTTTTTTTGCGCCATCTCGATAAGCCGCAATTTATCGCCGCGCTGCGGACATAACACGGAAACCTTCTTTCCTTTTCTTTCCGTAAGCCACTCTTCAAGCAAAGAGGCATCGGGAGAATTCACCGGAATAATGACCTCAGAAGGTATAAACCGGGTTTGACTGTAAAATTGATTTAAAAATGACCGGAATACCTCTTCGAGGGTAGTATGGTTCATTGCCAGCCGGTAGGATGCAACGTCTTCCATATTGCCTGAGCGAATAAACATTACTTCAATATATATTTCATCATTCATAATATAATAGCCAAAGATGTCCCGGTCAACAAACGTCAGAGAATTGATCCTCTGTTTCTCAACCGTTTCTTCGATGGATCGTATCCGGTCCCGCAGTTTTGCCGCCTTTTCGTACCGCAGGTGTTCCGATTCCTCATACATTTGATTCCTGAGGATATCGAGAAGGTCTTCCTGCTTGCCTTTCAGAATAAGGATTACCTGTTCTGTCAGCGATTTGTACGATGCTTCGTCGATAAGATCGCAGCAAGGCCCCAGGCACTTATGGATTTGATAATACAGACAGGGCTTTGTCCTGTTTTTAAAGGCAGTATCCTTGCATTTTCTGATAGGTATCGTATCGTTGATGTATCGCAACGTTTCTCTGACGGCGCTTGCCGATGCATAGGGGCCGAAGTACATTGAGCCGTCATCTTCTATCTGACGAACAACCTTTGGATACGGGAATCTTTTTTTAATTTCCAGCTTGATACTGAGGAAATTTTTGTCGTCACGTAAATTAATATTAAATCTGGGTTTGAATTGTTTTATAAAATTATTTTCAAGGATAAGGGCTTCTTTCTCCGTCTCCGTGAGCACAAAGTCGATATCTGCCACGCGCCTTACCAGAAATTCCGTGTAAAGCCTGCCGTCAGTTCCTTTCTGGAAATAACTTTTGACGCGGTTTTTGAGATTTTTTGCCTTGCCGACATAGATTACCTTATGTTTCGCGTCTTTCATGAGGTAAACACCGGGAGATACCGGCAGGTTTTTTAATTTAAGAGATAAGTTCATATCATATTTTATATCACCGGCAGTGCGTTTTGTAAATATCTTTGACAATTAACAGCATCAATGCTATAGTTTACAATCCATGCCGTAATATGCCGGAACTGGCACACACAGGGGAAGTTATGATTCGTACTATTGTATTTTATATTGATAACTTTTATAACGGATACCACGAAAGCATACCATGAATATGAACGATCGATCAAAATTATTGACAGAACAGCGAAATCCCAATTCAATGGATATCGACAAGAAATCAACCTTGGATATCCTGGATATTATTAACGCAGAGGACGCAAAGGTATTTGCCGCCGTATATAAAGAGCGGGAAAATATTGCAAAGGCGGTAGATCTGATAGTAGACGTGATTATGAAGGCGAAAGGTCGTTTATTTTACATTGGCGCCGGCACAAGCGGCAGGCTTGGCATACTGGATGCCTCAGAGTGTCCGCCGACGTTCAGCACCGATCCCAATATGATTATAGGGATCATCGCCGGGGGAGAAAAAGCCGTGTTTCAATCTGTGGAAGGGGCAGAAGATTTCCCGGAAAACGGCGCAAAGGATATTCAGCAAAAAGGGGTGAACCATCGTGATATCGTTGTTGGTATTTCTACCGGCGGCACGACTCCGTATGTCACGGGGGCATTATTCGAAGCAAAAAAGCGGAATGCAAAAACGGTATTTATCTGCTGTAATCCTGAGACGACGCCAAATTTCGATATTGATGTCATTATCAGGCCGATTGTCGGCCCCGAGGTAATAACCGGTTCTACCCGTATGAAGGCGGGCACCGCGACAAAGCTTGTGTTAAACATGCTGACAACCACCGCAATGATCAAATTCGGCAAGGTTTATGAAAACCTTATGGTCGACTTAAAGGCAATGAACGTGAAACTTACTGACCGTGCCGAGCGTATTATTATGACATCCACAGGCATTGGGCGTGATGAAGCAAAAAAGCTTTTACAGGCGGCGTATGGCAATGCAAAAGCTGCCATAGTCATGCAGAAACTGGGGGTTGATTTCCCGGAAGCGAAGAAACGTCTTGACGCGAACAACGGATTTGTAAGGGCGGTTCTGAAGGAATAAGCGCATTCAGACATTCGATAATAATATAGCAAAACAAATATGGTTTTCGAAACATCAAACAGAGTCTTCCTTTTACAAATAGAAATACCCTTCGACTCCGCTCAGGGTGACAATAAAAGTCATCTATGAAAAACATGTCATGCTGAGCGGAGTCGAAGCATATTATAGTATAAAACTTTCGAAAACCAGATGCTTTTAACTATAACGACAAACTCACCTGCTGCAATGGAGCGCAGGTTAGGTATTTTTATTTTTTAATTTACGCTGAAACTCCATTGCTTTATTGCTTATTTCCTTTCCAGTCAGTCCTTCAAAAAGATGTTCTCTCCATTTTGTGTAATCAAATCTCTCTCTTTGAATGAGAGCGACAAATTTTTTCAGTTTCAACTATTCCAAGGTGATGATTCAATATTTCAAAACCTAATATTTTTATTTCAGAATCAGTTCTCATTATTACGCCTCCCACTCGCTTATTAAATTTATAGGATTTATTACTTTTATCTGTGAAATTTCTGTGCTTTTCTTCAGAATGCCTTTGTCTACCGTTAAAAAAAACTCGTAACACTTCAGCTTTTTGAAAAAGACATAGGTTTCCCTTATTTTATAAGGTGCCTCTAATATTGGAGCATGGAGCACATTTCACCTCCATTAACTCCGCACTTTAGTGCGGAGATATCCACAATAAATACACCGGCTTTGGTAGAGACAGGTTTGAAACCTGTCTCTACAACCTGGTACAGTGAAAGATATTGGGCTAACTATACTTCAGGGCTGAAGCCCATGATTATTTCTCCCCTTAACCCCATGCTGAAGCATGGGGTTAAGACAGGGGTAATTTTTCAAAAAAGTAAAGTGTTACCATTTTTTTACACGCGTTCTTTCATACTATGGTTATATCAGGAAAGATTGGAGAAAAATAGGCGGAAAAATTATGCCGGTATATTACAGTTGCAAGCGGCGTTGTTCATGAACTGCAAAAAGAACGGGGACATCTGCCGTCTTTATTGGCAGTAGTGGAAAGGAAGCCAATAGCATCTCCATCGCCGGGAAACATAATTCCAATGGAAGAAGATGATTTCGGGGATTTTTAATAAAGGCGATAGTAACCTCTGAGGGGGAAAGGTACACCGGCGGATTTAGATTGCAAATCTGAATCCGCCGCGTATATAGAAAAACGGTAGCGGCCTTTTATCTCCAATAGGTATTAAGGGGCAGTGTGCATAAAACAATCCCCTCTGGGGAGGGGCGTTGGGGTGGGTGAAAAAAGTAAAATGTTAGATTAAGCGTAGCGAACCCAACAAATAATTTTCCCACGGAAACCAAGTCATTGTTGGGTTTCACTTTCGTTCAACCCAACCTTAAGCTGGTAGGAAGGAGGCGAAACGCCTCCCCCCAATCGTCGCCAGATTCTTTGGACAACGTGACAAAGTAACCTTTTAAACCATACGACTTTCTCGTAGTTAGCGACCCCATAGTGTTGCTCCATTGTATACGCATAGGTACAAACTTCTCTGCGAGGATTTAGGCTCGCAGAGATGGTATTTTCAACCACACAGGTATTCCATACTTCAAGGCACACCAATACTCCGCGAAGGAACCGGGGGTGAAGAAGGTTGTTACCCTGCCCCCAGACAACTGAAATCCAACGGTAGGCCTATTATTCACTATTCAAGACATGTCCCTGTCCCGGTACCACTTTAATATTTTGGAGCAGCTCTTTCATATATTGCGCATGAACAACAACAGCAAGTCCGAGTTCTTTTTTATCCATAGTCACGTGTTGAGCTATAACAATTCCCACAATATAATGATGATCCCCTGTTATATCACCATAAGAATCTCTATTTTGCATGAATACGGGACCTCCGCTATTTCCTCCAAACACATCAAAGTTCATTAGAAAAGTTTTATAGTCTTTAATCGGAGATAACGGATGGCTGGCAATGGTTCCCGTTCTAAGAATTGGGAATCCTGCATCATTTGCTTCAAGACCAAATGGATAGCCAAGAACAAACAACGTGTCTCCGGTAATTAGTTGTCTAGTTTCAAATATTTCATCAGTTGCAATATTTACAGTTGAAGGTACATTTAAGTCTATCCCTAACGGTTTCTGGGGGAAAATAGCTGCGATATCAACCTCTGGGTGTTTTATCCATAGCGGCTTATCTTTATACCTTATTTGGAGATCATAAGGGATTTTTTTGTATACTTTTCCAGTTTTTCCCCTTAAAAAAAGAGTTGCATAATCCCCTTTGATACCTTCCAGTACATGTGCTGCTGTAAAGAAAACAAGAGTGCTTTGTCCTGGTAGGTGTGGTATTTCCGGGAAGTCATGACCAATTATAAAAACTGTACCAGTTATAGTTCCTCTTTCATGAGTGGTTCCCTGTATCTTGTATGTTGAATTAATAAAAATATCTGACAGGAGAATTTCTTGACTCCTACCGAAATAGGTAGTAGCAAATAATGAATTTAAGTGAAATAATAAAAGAATAGAAAACATTAAAAGTCCAAAGTTTAGTTTTCTTGCACAATTCATAATCTGATTAATTAATTTTGTTTTCATACACATCTTTTATTCCTTCCACCTTTACCTCTTTGCGGTGAATCTTTTTACTCTTTTATCCCCTGTGTCTGATAATTCTCCATTAAAAATAGGGGGAGAAGGGGGTTGCCATTCTAGCTCTTGCCTCTGTACCGCAGAAAATACTAGAAACAGCGACCGTTTTATTAATCAAGGCCATAGTCTTTTTTCTTATATAAATTATTATTCTTCTTGGTATTACTTTAACCTATTATAGATGATAATTAGGGGCAAATTTTACGGCTTCTATAGCATCTTTATGAGAGACTTTAACAAATTCTTTATAATCACTTTCCTGCCTGACATCAAATGCTTTATGCAGTATCTTAGAGTAGTGCTTATCAATTTTCCCTGTGTGTACAAACTCTTTATCGGATGTAGAAATGACACCTGAATGCTTAGATGTTTTCAATTTATATCTCTTTTCACCATCCAACTTTTGCCGATTCACGGCGCCCATGTAGGATTGCATATCGAACTTCTTCTTCTGTTGTGCCACGTTCGATACATTGTTCTTGTGCATGGTGGTTAATCGAGTGGATTTCACCTGTAAATACCTCCTATGCCGTCATTCTGAGCGCGAAGCGAAGAATCTCTTTTGACGAGACCCTTCGGCTGTGGCTCAGGGTGACATTTTCATAACCCTTTGTGGCCGAAGGTCATGGATGTTTCATTTTTTGATGTTCATTCTAATTTTTGGAGGATTGGTTTGCCAACAAAATTATTTTATGGCCGGTTCTATTAAATACATCAACAACATATTTTAAGAAATGAATAAGGACGTTCGGAAAATTTTACATTTTGTAATATTTTGCGATATAACGAATTACAGTTGCAACCTTATCTTTTGTATCTATCGATAATTGGTGGCAGGCGGCTTAAACATCCAGCCAACCAGCTAAATGTTGACATTTGCATATTCACGTTATAACATAGTTATAATTTACTATTCAGCATTTCAAACGTATCCAACAGGATTAACAGGAGAGGCAGGACATCTTTTCATTATTTTTACCCCGTTCATCATTGTTTGATTAAACTGGAGATAAATCATGTTGCGCAAAATATGTCATATAGGGAATAGCTACGGTGTTTCAATCCCAAAAGAGATACTGGAAAAACTTCATTTAACTACCGGTACTCAGGTTGAAATAAACCTTGATGCAGAAACGAATAAAATTATTATTGAACCAGCCAAAATCAAGGCAGGGGACACTATAATAGACCCCGAATTTGCCTCACAGGTAAAAGACTTCATTAAACACTATAAACCTGCTCTTAATGCACTGGCGAAAAAATGAACTTTCTGGCCGCCGCACAAGTCCTCTTTATTCACTACCGGATAATAGAAGAAACCGGCGGAAGTCATGGAATCAGGGACCTTGCCCTTCTCCAATCAGCGCTGGCAAGGCCTATGGCTACCTTTGACAGAAATGACCTTTATTCAGACTTATTTTCTAAAGCGGCTGCCCTTATGCACTCCATCATCAAAAACCACCCCTTTATTGACGGCAACAAAAGAACTGCCATTGCATCCGCGTCGATTTTTCTTATCCGCAACGGTTTTCAAATCACAGCATCAAACAAGGAACTTGAACGCTTTACCTTAAAAGTGGTTTCTAAAAAAACAGGGATCGAAGAAATTGCAAAGTGGTTTAAAAAATACTCAACCAAAACCGATTAACCGGTAAAAAAAGCTTCAATCGTTCCGGACAGAACTCTCAATTAGACCTTCTTCAAGCGTAATTTTTAAAGCCGAGAAAGGCAAAGTAGGTTGAAATGCCAGAAATTACTGGTTAAGATAAGGATGAATGAGAATTCTAATAACCAGAAAAAGGGGCATTTCAGATGAGTAAACCAGCAGTAAGGAAATATAACAAGATATTGAGAAAAAAGAAACGGAAAATAGCGAAGCGGTTAAAGAGGAAGCAATGGGAAGATCAGAAGCATCCGATGTTCACGGCGAAGAACATCCATTACGAGCTATATAGATGCGCATAATTAAAACGACCTGCTGGTTAAAAAAACGGCTTAAGTAGGCCGTTTATTAAATCAGGGTCTTTCTGGATGGTCTCAAAA
>Ga0194119_10001196_pt1 | contig 48111 bp, 37 predicted proteins | sample TA2MahC100mmetaG_FD_148620 | JGI IMG/M metagenome (GOLD analysis project Ga0194119, IMG submission 148620) | Freshwater microbial communities from Lake Tanganyika, Tanzania - TA2015018 Mahale Deep Cast 100m | ecosystem: Environmental > Aquatic > Freshwater > Lake | place: Tanzania: Lake... | reverse complement strand
CATTCCGCGCGGAACCGGGTCGCGTGCTTCCGATCCGATCCGAAGTTCCGTCCGTATGAAACGCCTGGATGGGCTCAGGGCGACTCGGGGAGTTCCCGCGAGGACCTCTACTACCGCCTCAAGGTGGTGTTCCTGCGCATGCCCTCGTTGCGGGACATCCCCGAGGACATCCCCATCCTCGCCGACCGCTACCTCGCGGACATCTGCCGCGAACAGGGCAGACCCCGGATGGACTTCGAGCCGGGGTTGTTGGAGCGATTGCAGGCGATGCCATGGCCGGGCAATTCCCGACAGCTCCAGAACGAGATCCGACGCCTCGTGGCCTGTTCCCGCGGGCCTGTGCTGCGCGAGGAGGACTGGTCGGTGGGCCAGGCGATCCCCCGGCCCTCCCGTGGGCCTGCCCCGGCTTCGATCCCCGACCCGCCGTCGGAGCCCCGCCTCGGGGCGGCGGTCGAGGCCCTGGAGCGTCGGATGATCTCGGAGGCGCTCCAGCGGTGCGGCCACAACCAGATGAAGGCGGCCAAATCGCTCGGGATCAGCCGGCAGGGGCTGCTCAACAAACTCAAACGCCTGGGTCTGCCGAGACGCTGGCAGCCCGTGGAACCCGTGGACCTCGGGGAGATCGGAACCCTTCCGGCGTGAGCGGGGTGGTTTCCACCGGGCAACCGGTTTTTCTTCCGGGTGCGCCGGCCCGGCGTCTCGAGGCGAGCCTCCGCCGTCGAGCCCCGGGACCGCCCTGGTTCGGGACCTCACTGGCCCGGCTCATAGAACCAGTCGACCCGGCCGTTGGCTCCCTTCGAGAGGACCTTCCAGGCCATGGGTGAGGTGTGGCCGTCGGCCCAGGCGTAGTTGCCGCCGTCGCCGTGGCGCACGTAGCGGAAGAGGGCCACCTTCAGGCTGGGCGGGTACAGGTAGCCGTAGTTCCACCACTCGAGGCCCTTGGTGGGGTCCAGCCCGTCGCCGTTGAGGATCGTGTCGGAGGGCTTGGTGATGATCGAGGCCTTCACCCGGTCGGCCGGCGTGTACCCGAGGTAGGCGTAGTTGTGCCCGTAGCCGCCGTAGCCCTGGTACCCGGGCACGCTCGCGGGGATGACGTTGGTGCCGATCTTGGCCGTGGGGCAGGCCACCACCTTGTCACGGGCGACGAGGTTGGTGAAGTTGCGGTTGTCGGTGGCGATGTAGGTGGAGATCTCGGCGAACCATCGGCTCGGCGCCACCCACCCGGAACCGACCGGCACCTCGGTGCCCGCCACCGGCAGGAAGTCGTTCTGGTCGCCCGCATAGAGCAGGTAGCCGAGCACGATTTGCTTCTCGTTGCTGGTGCAGCGCACCCGCTGCGCCTTGGCCTTCGCGCGCGAGAGCGCCGGAAGGAGCATCCCGGCGAGGATGGCGATGATGGCGATCACCACCAGCAGCTCGATGAGCGTGAAGGCCCGTTGCCGGCAGGGGCCCGGGATCCTGGCGATGACGGTGGAGCGCATGGGTTGGCCGGCATGCAAGCCGCTCCTCTGGGACCTGTCAAAGGCGTGATTCCACACCCGCTGGTTGCCCGTGTCCGACCGGGCATGGCGCGCCTCCGGTGGATCGGTCGCATCGAACCCGGGGGCCGGCACATCCGACTTCGCCGGTTGGAACGCCGGGGTTTCTGGCGGATTGACCCCGCCGGTTCCGGGTTCCTAGGATTTGGTTCGATCTCTCCAGCCCATGAAGACCCTTGAGCGAACCCGTCGTGGACCTGAAACGGAGCCGACGACCCGGGAGGTGGCGGCGGCTCCGGGGGTGCCGACGACCGGGCCGGTCCCGCTGGCCGCCCGCCACTGGTCCTGGGGTTGGCGGGCCCTCTGGGCGTTCCTCTGCCTCGGCGTGGTGCTGGAGGCCCTGCATGGGTTCAAGGACCCCGCCTACCTCGCCCCGTCCCAGTCGACCCGACGCCTCATGTGGACCCTGGCCCATGCCCACGGGACGCTGCTCGGCCTGATCCAGCTGGCCTTCGCCGCCTACCTCGGGCTGGTCGCGGTGCCCCCGTCGCCGCGACGGTGGGCCTGGGCCTCGGGCCTGCTGCTGGCGGCGCAGGGCCTGTTGCCCATCGGGTTCCTCTTGGGCGGCTGGTTCATTCGCGGGGGCGACCCCGGCGTGGGGATCTTCCTCGTGCCCGTCGGTGCGGCATGCCTGGTGGTCTCGGTGGGCTTGATCGCGCTGGGCCCCGGGGCGATGCACCGATCCGAGGCCCGAGGCCGCAAACCGCCCGAGTCATGACCCTCGAGTGGACGCTCTTTGCGCTGGCCTGCGCCGTCGTGGCGGCGCTGGTGGCTTGGACCCACCCGGGGCGTGGTCGGGGCCTGGCCTGGGGGCCCGTGGGCGCGGTCACGGGCGCGCTGGTCCTCGCCGCCGGTGTGGGATGGGTCTGGCAATCCGGGCGCACCGCGGTGGCGGTCCGCGAGGCGGCCTTCCGTCCGAAGGTCCCGCGCGAGACACCGCACTCGGGCTATGTCTCCAGTGACCAGTGCGCCTCGTGCCATCCGGGTCCGCACCAGTCGTGGCACGACTCGTTCCATCGGAGGATGACCCAGAAGGCGACGCCAGAGGCGGTGCTGGGCGACTTCGACCACCGGGAGTTCACGGTCGACGGGCACCCCATCCGGCTCGAGCGGCGTGGCGACGAGTTCTGGGCCGAGATGGTCGACCCGGACTGGACCCACGACCAGGCCCGGGCCCGGGCCGGCTGGAAGGGGTTCCGCGTCGAGGACCCGGCACGCGCCCCCCGGGTCTGGAAGCGCGTCGGCATGACCACCGGCTCCCACAATTTCCAGGCCTACTGGGTGCCCGGACGCCACGGCAACCTGCAGTTCTCGCTGCCGATGGCCTGGCTCGTGGAGGAGAAACGATGGATCCCCCGCAAGGACACCTTCATCCGCGATCCCGAGGCCCCCTCGCCCAACCAGATCTGGAACATCAACTGCATCCAGTGCCATGTCACCGGGGGCGTCCCGGGCCGGGACCCGCGCAGCGGGCTCATCGAGAGCCGTGTCGGCGAGATGGGCATCTCCTGCGAGGCCTGCCATGGCCCGGGCGAGGCCCATGTCCAGGCCCACCGCAACCCGCTGCGCCGGTACCTGCGGCACCTCGGGGCGCGCGAGGCCGACCCCACCATCGTCAACCCGGCCCGCCTGGGACCGAGGGCTTCCACCCAGGTCTGCGGCCAATGCCATGGCGTGAAGTTCGTCCACGGGTTCGACGAGTACCTTCAGGCGGGCTTCTCGTACCGGCCCGGCGGCGAGATGGAGCCGGCGACGCCGCTGCTGCGCCATCCGGGCTTCCGGGATCCGAAGGGGATTCCCCCGGAGATCACCGGAGACCCCCAGGCCATGGACAACATCTTCTGGCCGGACGGGATGATCCGGGTCACCGGCCGCGAGTACAGTGGGCTGCACGAGTCGGCCTGCCACCTCAAGGGCGGCATGACCTGCCTGTCCTGCCACTCCATGCACGACGCCCCGCCCGACGACCAGTTGCGGCGCGACCGGATCGGCGACCAGGCCTGCCTGCAGTGCCACCCGTCGATCGCGGCCAATCCCACGGCGCACACGCACCATGCGGCCGGTTCGTCGGGCAGCGCCTGCTACGCCTGCCACATGCCGCATGCCACCTACGGGCTGCTCAAGGCCGTGCGCAACCACTACATCGACAGCCCCTCGGCCCAGTCCACCCTCGAGACCGGCCGGCCCAACGCCTGCAACCTCTGTCACCTCGACCAGACCCTCGAGTGGACCGCCCGGCACCTGGCCGCCTGGACGGGCAAGCCGGCCCCGGCCCTCCCGGCCGAGCACCGCACGGTGTCGCTGGCCGCCCTGCTGATGACCCGGGGCGACGTGGCGCAGCGGGCCCTCGTGGCCGCCAACGCCGCCCATCCCGAGGCCCGCGCCGTGTCCGGGACCGGGGTCCTGGTGCCCCACCTCGTCGAACTGCTCGACGATCCGTATCCGGCCGTGCGGGAGATCGCGGCCAGGTCGCTGCGCTCGATGCCGGAGTTCCGGGAGGTCTCCTCGGTCTCGATGGGCGAGGAGGCTGGGCGGCGCCAGTTCCGTGCCGGCATCGAGGCGCGGTGGAAGCCCGCCGCGCCGGGTGCCTTGGGCGCCGCCGCGCTGCTGGGTGCGGACGGGCGGCTCGACCGCGCGCGCCACGCCGAAGTGCTGCGTCGCCGGGACCCCCGGGTGATGGACCTCATCGAGTAGGCTTGAGGGGTTCCCTCCGCTTGCCGGCCGACGGCCCAACGCGCCGGCTTTTTCTGGTGCGCTTTCGGAGGGGTCTGGGAAGATCCGGACAAAACCTAGAGACCTCGACCGCCCCATGAGCCCCGGCCCCAGGATCCCAGCGACCCTCCTCCCCGTCCTTCGCCCGAGACGTGCCGCCCGGTGGCGGTCCGCCGCGTGTCGTGTCGTCGTCCCGATGCTGGCCTGCGTTGCCGCGTTCGCGACACGGGCCCATGACTGGCCCGAGTTCCGCGGGCCCACCGGGCAGGGGCTCTCGCCCGCCAAGGGCGTGCCGATCCGCTGGAGCGGCAGCAGCAACGTGGCCTGGAAGACGGCGATCCCTGCGGCCGGCTGGTCCTCGCCGGTGCTGGTCCAGAAGAAGGTCTACCTGACCGGCGCCACGACCCGGAACGCCTCGGGTGCCCTCGACCTGGCGGTGCTCTGCCTCGACGCACGATCGGGCAAGGTGCTCTGGACCGCCCAGGTGCTCTCGCCGGAGAACGGCTCGAGCCTCCACCGCAAGAACAGCTACGCCAGCCCGACGCCGGTGGTGGCCGATGACCGGATCTACGCGCATTTCGGCCACCTCGGCACGGTGTGCCTCGACCTGAAGGGGCGCGTGGTCTGGCGGCAGACTTCGGTGGTGTATCCGCCGATGCATGGCAACGGCGGGTCGCCGGTGCTGGCGGGCGACCTGCTGGCCTTCAGTTGCGACGGTTCGTCCGAGCCCTTCATCGTGGCCCTCGACAAGAAGACCGGCCAGGTGCGCTGGAAGACCCGCCGCCCGAACGACTCCGTGCCGCGGAAGTTCTCCTTCAGCACGCCGCTGCTCATCACCCACGCCGGCCGCAAGGAACTCATCAGCCCGGGCGCCGGCGGCATCTACGCCTACGATCCGGCCAGCGGCAGGCAGCTCTGGCAGGTGGGCACGGGCAACGGGTTCTCGGTGGTTCCGCGCCCGGTGTATGCCCACGGGATGCTCTTCGTGAACACCGACTACGATTTCCCCAAGCTCTTCGCCATCCGGCCCGGCGGCGACGGGGACGTGACGTCCACGCACCTGGCCTGGCAGACCGGGCGGGGGGCCCCGAGCACGCCGTCGACCCTGGTCGTGGGCGACGAGTTGTACTTCGTCTCCGATGCCGGCATTGCCACCTGCGCCGATGCGCGGACCGGCCGGGTGCATTGGAACGAGCGCCTCGGCGGCGGGTTCTCGGCCTCGCCGGTGCTCGCCGAGGGGCGGGTCTATTTCCAGAACGAGGAGGGCGTGGGCTTCGTGGTCAAGGCGGGCACGACCTACGAGCTGCTGGCGCGCAACGAGCTGGGCGAGCGCACGCTGGCCAGCGCCGCCGTCGACGATGGGGCCTTGTACCTGCGCGGCGCCGAACACCTCTACCGCATTGGCGCGAAGTGATCGCCGGCAGCGGGAGGCAGGGTCAGTCCCGCAGGTAATGGCAGGTGTAACCGCCCGGGTTCTTGACCAGGTATTTCTGGTGGTAGCCCTCGGCCGGGTACCAGATCGAGGCCGTGGTGATCTCGGTCACGATGGGACGGCGCCACTTGCCCGAGGCGTTGACGCGGGCCTTCACGGTCTCGGCGGTCTTCCGCTGGGTGTCGTTGAAGACGAAGATGGCCGAGCGGTACTGGGTGCCCACGTCGTTGCCTTGGCGGTTGAGCGTGGTGGGGTCGTGCATGCGGAAGAACCAGCGCTCCAGCAGCACCTCGAGCGACAGCACCTGGGGATCGAACACCACCTTCACCGACTCGGCGTGGCCCGACTTGCTGTCGTGGGTGTCGTCGTACTTCGGGTTGGGAAGCCAGCCGCCGGTGTAGCCGGCCTGCGTCTCCCGGACGCCGGGGATCTTGCGCAGGATGTCCTCCATGCCCCAGAAGCAGCCCCCGGCCAGGTAGATGGTCTCTGGCCCTTGGGCGGACTTGGCGGCAGGCGGAGGGGTGGCCTGCGTCGCGGCGGCGACGGGCGGGTTGGTCGGGGAGTTCGGGTTCATGGGGGACTTCTTCGCGGGGGCGGGTGCCGTCGATGCCCGGGGCTTGGGCGGGGCGCCCAGGGGCTTCTGGGCATCCGGTGCCTGCGGAGCCGCCTCGACCTGGCCCCGGTCCAAGGCGATCCATGCGGCCAGGACGCCGAGGGCGGCCAGGGTGGGAATCCATCGTCGCATGGCAGGATCGATAGCCCGAGCCACAGGGGACGCAACCGTCAAATGCGCCCCGGGGCCCGCGTGGGTGCGCGCCGGCTCGGCGGCCGGAGGGACACCTGGAGGGAACGCCGGCTTGATCTCTGGGGGCAGGACGTCAGGGTCGGGCCCAACACCGTGTCCATCGACTGCAATCGTCTTCCCGACGGCTTCCTGTTCCGCGCATGAATCCCTTCGCTTCGATCTCCCGTCTCCGCCGGCCGATGCTCCCGCCGATCGCGAGGTCCGCGGCCCTCGCGGCCATGGTCGTCCTCACCGGGGTGCTGCTGTCCGCAGCCGAGCCCTCCCCGCCGGTCTTCCCCGGCACGCAGCCGCTCACCCAGACCGGCGATCTGGCGGCCGCCCTGGTCGGCGGCATCGACCGGTACCTCGACCGGGTGCTGGAGGCCGCGCCGGCCGCTCGGGCGCGCCATTGGAACCGGGATCTCTCCTCGCCCGAGGCCTATGGGCGGTCCATCGAGACCAACCGGCAGCAACTGGCCCGCATCCTCGGCGTCGTCGATCGCCGTGGGCCGGTGCTCCTGAAGGCGTCGGCCCCGGTGTCGGCGTCGGCCTCCGGCAATCCGGCCGAGGTGGGTCGCGGGCGCGGGTTCCGGGTGCTGACGGTGGGCTGGTCGGTCTTCCGCGGCGTCGAGGCCGAGGGCCTGATGCTCGTGCCCGACGGCGAGGCCAAGGCCTCGGTGGTGGCCCTGCCCGACGCCGACCAGACGCCTGAGCAACTCGCAGGGCTCCAACCCGGCGTGCCTGAGGCCGACCAGTTCGCTCGCCGCCTGGCCGAGCGCGGCTGTCGCGTGCTCATCCCGGCGCTGGTCGACCGCTCCGACACCCACAGCGGCCTGCCCGGGGTGCGCAAGCTCAAGCAGTCGCAGCGCGAGGTGCTGTGGCGGGCGGCCTACGAGATGGGGCGGACCGTGCAGGGCTACGAGATCCAGAAGGTGCTGGCGGCGGTCGATTGGCTGGAGTCGCAGAGGCCGGCCTCGGGGGCCCGCGTGCCGGTGGGGTTGATCGGCTACGGCGAGGGCGGGTTGATCGCCTGCTTCGCCGGGGCCTTGGATCCCCGCATCGAGGCGACGGCCGTCAGCGGCTACCACGTGAACCCGCGCCTCCACGACGAGCCCATCTACCGCAACGTCTGGTCGCTGACGGACCAGTTCGGCGCGGGTGAGATCGCGGGTCTGATCGCCCCGCGCGGTCTGGTCTGGGTCGGCGGGCGTTTCCCCGAGACGCAGTACCCGAACCCACCCGGCCAGTCCCATCAGGGAGCCGCGCCGGGCCGGCTCGGTCGCCCGGATCCCGAGGTCTCGCGCGCGGTGCTGGAGCAGGCGGGCGCGTGGCTGGCGGGAGTCCCCGGAGTCGACCAATGGAAGCTCGTAGCGGCCCAGCCCGAGGAGCTGTTCAACGACGAGGCGATCGATGCCTTCGCCGGTCGGTTGGGTGCGTCGGAGGCGGCCAGCGGGTCCTCTCAGGTCTCGGCCCTCCAGCCCTTGCCCGACAACACCGCGCGCCAGTTGCGCCAGTACTCGCAGATCCTCGAGGACACCCAGTGGCTCATGCGCGAGGCCGAGTTCACCCGGGCCGAGTTCTGGAAGAAGGCCGACCGCAAGAACGCCGAGACCTTCGCCCAGAGCGCGCGTCCCTACCGCGATCTGCTGCAACGCGACATCCTGGGAACCATCCCTCCGGCCTCGCTGCCGCCCTCGCCGCGGACCCGCAAGCTCATCGAGACCCATGGCATGACCGCCTACGAGGTGATGCTCGACGTGCATCCGGACGTGGTGGCCTACGGCATCCTCGTCGTGCCGCGCGGGATCCGCCCCGGGGAGAAGCGCCCGGTGGTGGTCTGCCAGCACGGGCTCGAGGGCCGCCCGACCGACGTGGCCGATCCGCGCATCGACGCCGGCGCCTACCACACCTACGCCTGGCGCCTGGCCGAGCGCGGTTTCGTGACCTTCGCGCCGCAGAACTGCTACATCGGCGAGAACCGCTTCCGGCAGGTGCTGCGCAAGGCCCAGCCGCTCAAGCTCACGCTCTGGTCATTCATCCAGCGCCAGCATGAGGTGATCCTCGACTGGCTGGCCTCGCAGGACTTCGTGGACCCCTCGCGCATGGCCTTCTATGGCTTGAGCTATGGCGGCAAGACGGCCATGCGCATCCCGCAGGTCATCGACCGCTACTGCCTGAGCATCTGCTCAGCCGACTACAACGAGTGGATCTGGAAGAACGTCTCGGCGCGATCGTCCTACTGCTACCTCTATTGGGGCGAGTACGACATGCCGGAGTTCAACCTGGGCAACACCTTCAACTACGCCGAGCTGAGCTGGCTGATGATCCCACGCCCCTTCATGGTGGAGCGCGGTCATGACGACGGGGTCGCGCCCGACGAGTGGGTGGCCTACGAGTTCGCCAAGACTCGCCGCCAGTACGTCAAGCTGGGCCTGGGCGACCGCACCGAGATCGAGTATTTCGACGGCCCCCACACCATCCACGGCAAGGGCACCTTCGAGTTCCTCCACCGCCACCTGCGCTGGCCCAAGCCCTGAGCGCCTCCCCACGAGTCCCCATGAGTGCTGAAACCATCCGCCGCCGCCCATTCCTCCAGATGGCCGGGATGGCCTGCGTGGCCACCGCGGCCGGAGGCATCACCCGCGCCGAGGACACCGCGCCGGACTTGCACATCGAGGGCTATGCCGGCCAGGTGAGCTATCCGCAGGGAGGCGAACTCACCTTGCATGTCTCCGCCAGCCAGCGCCGCTTCTCGGTGGAGATCGCGCGCTTGGGGGCGCGGCCCGAGGCGGTCTGGAAGGGCACGTCGGACGCCGGGGCCGTCCATCCCATCCCGGCCAACGCCTCCTCGCAGGGATGCGCTTGGCCGGTGGCAGTCCGGGTGCCCATCGGTCCGGAGTGGAAGTCGGGCTACTATCAGGTGCAGTTCCGGCTGGAGGACCGCGGCGGCGACTTCGTGCGGCGGACACGCCGCGTCGCGGAGTCGACCTGCTTCTTCATCGTGCGGGCCGCCCAGCCGGGACGGGATTCCCGGATCCTGCTGCAGTTCGCCACGAACACCTACAACGCCTACAACAACTGGGGCGGCTTCAGCCTCTATGCCTACAACGGGCGCGGTGGCAACCAGGGGCACCGGGTGTCGTTCCTGCGCCCGCCGGGCTCGCTCTTCCCGAACTGGGAGCAGGCCTTCGTCGAGTGGGCCGAATCGCAGGGCTACACGCTGGAATACGCCGCCAACGGCGACCTCGAGTCGCACCCCGAAATCCTCAAGGCGTACAAGCTTGTCCTGAGCGTCGGTCACGACGAGTACTGGTCGGCCCCCATGCGGGATCACCTCGAGAAGTTCATTGGCGACGGCGGAAACGTGGCCTTCTTCAGCGGCAACACCTGCTGTTGGCAGGTGCGCACCGAGGACCATGGTTCGGCGCTGACCTGCTGGAAGCAGAACGTCCAGCAGGACCCGGTGTTTGTGGCCCGGGGCAGTCAGGCGACGCTCTCCACGCTCTGGAGCCACCACCTGGTGAAGCGGCCCGAGAACCAGCTCACGGGCGTGGGGTTCCTGTGGGGCGGCTACCACAAGAGCCATGGCCAACTCATGGACGCCTCGGGCGGATTCGACGTGCACCGGCCCGACCACTGGGTCTTCGCGGGCACCTCGTTGAAGGCCGGCGGGCAATTCGGCGCCAAGGACACCATCGTGGGCTACGAGTGCGACGGCTGTGAGCTGGAATGGACCGGAGGTGTTCCCAAGCCCACCCATCGCGACGGGACGCCGGCCACTTTCGAGGCGCTGGCGACGGCCCCGGCCCAATGGCATCCCGACGACTGCGAGTGGTACGAACGCTGGCAGCCCGGTCGCAAGGGCCACGCCGTGCTAGGCACCTACACCCGCGGCGGCACGGTCTTCACCTGCGGCTCCACGGACTGGTCGCACGGGCTCCGCGGGCGGGATCCCATCGTCGAGCGCATCACCCGCAACGTCCTCGATCGCTTGGGTCGATGAAGAGCGCTGTTTTTCCTGTGGCGGCCTGGGCCGTGATCGTCGGGCTCGGGTGCGCGGTGTTCCGGACGCAGGCCCAGGGTTCGACGCAAGGCCCGGGCTCCAGTGGCGTGCTCGCGTCCTCGGTCGATTTCAACCGCGACGGAGTGCCCGAGACACTGGTCAACGAGCCCGGCAAGACCCTCCTCCACAAGCCCGATGGCCGGTCGGCCGAATTCCAATTCCCGGTGGGCGTCTCGGTGCTCGACGCGCGGGGCGGCGATGCCGGGTTGAGGCGGATCGACTTGAATGGCGACGGGTTCGACGACCTGTTGCAGTCCAATCCCGAGGGCTACGCCATCCACCTCTGGAACCGGAACGTCCAGCCACACCTCGGGTGGACCCTCGGATGGTCGCAGTTCGTGCGGTCCGGCCTCCGTACCGGGGCTCCGGACGAACCTCCGTCCCTCGTCGGGGCCGCCGTGCGCCTGCAGGGCGGATTCCTGGTCGTCGATCGACCGCCGGTCGCCGGTGGGCCGGCCTCCCGCACCGAGCGGCTCAACGTGCGCGACCTCATCGCCGTGCGCATGCCGCCGCCGAAGTCGCCGACCGAGGCCCTGGCGTCCATGCGATTGGCCGAAGGGTTCCAGATCGAGCTCGTGGCGTCGGAGCCCCAGGTGATCGACCCGGTGCACCTCGACTGGGATGACCGGGGGCGCTTGTGGGTGGTCGAGATGCGCGACTACCCGCTGGGTCTCGATGGCCATGGAAAGCCCGGGGGGCGGGTCGTGGTCCTTCAGGACGACGACGGCGACGGCCGTATGGATCGTGCCGTGCCGTTCCTGACGGACCTTGCGTTCCCCACCAGTGTGATGCCCTGGGGAAAGGGGGCGCTGGTGGCCACCGCGCCGGACCTCCTGTACGCCGAGGACACCGACGGGGACGGGCGGGCCGATGTGCGCCGGGTGCTGTTCACGGGCTTCACCGAGGGCAATCAGCAGCACCGCTTCAATGGTTTCGAGTGGGGGTTGGACGGGTGGCTCTACCTGGCCAATGGCGACAGCGGAGGGACCGTGACGTCGGTGGCCACCGGCAAGACGTTGTCCTTGAGCGGGCGCGACCTGCGCCTCCGGCCCGAGACCGGCGAGATGGAGACCGTGTCGGCGCAAACCCAGTTCGGTCGCCGTCGCGACGACTGGGGGAACTGGTTCGGCAACAACAACCCCACCTGGCTGTGGCAAGTCACCATCCCGGAGCACTACCTGCGCCGCAATCCGAAGGTGGCGGTCCGGCGGGTGAGCCGCATGCTGGCCCAGCGCGAGGACTCCACGCGCACCTTCCCGGTGTCGGCACCCTTGGAGCGCCCGAACCAGCCGTGGTCGCTGAACCATGTCACCAGCGGATGCAGTCCGACGCCGTATCGCGACGATCTGTTCGGGTCGGCCTACGCGCACTCGGTCTTCATCAGCGAGCCGGTCCACAACGTGATCCACCAGGAGGTCTTGAGCGCCCGAGGCAGCGCTTTGCACAGCCAGCGCGCCGTCGGCGAGGAACGATCCGAGTTCCTGGCGAGCACCGATCCGTGGTTCCGGCCCACGACCCTCAAGGTGGGTCCAGACGGTGCCTTGTATGTGGCCGACATGCACCGCTTCGTGCTGGAGCATCCGGAGTGGATCTCGGCCGAGATGCAGGCCCGGGTGAACCTGCGGGCCGGTGAGGACCGCGGCCGCATCTACCGCATCCGGCCGCGCGGTGCCCCGCGTCGCGCGATCCCCGACCTGACACGCCTCGACGCCGCAAGCCTCGTGGCCGCCATGGATTCACCCAACGGATGGCAGCGCGACCGGGTGCAACGGGCGCTGGTCGACCGGGCCGGGGCGGCCACCGTTCCGGGCCTGCGTGCATTGCTCTTGCCGGATCACCGTCCGCAGGTGCGGGTGCAGGCCCTGGCCACGCTCGGCCTCCTGGAGGGCGGGCTGGATGCGGCCACGGTGATCGCGGCCCTCGGCGATCCCCACCCGGGAGTTCGCCGTCAGGCCCTGGAGCAATCCGAACCTCTGGCCAGGTCGTCCCGGCCACCGGCATCGCCGGAGGTCTTCACGGCGGTGGCCGCCCTGACGCGCGATCCCGAGGCGTCGGTTCGCCTGCAGGCGGCGTTCAGCCTGGGCCAGTGGCCGGCCGAGAGGGCCGAACCGGTGCTTCGCGAGTTGGCCGCCCGGGAGTCCGGCGACGAACTGATCCTCACGGCCATCCAGACCTCCTTGCGTCCCGAGAGCTCCCTCTTCGCCGAACTGAAATCCGGCCGGAAGCCCGCGCCCGTCGCGACGATGCCCGTCCTCCAGCCGAGTTCGGCCGATCGGGCGCAGGTCATCGCGCAGTATGCCGCCGGCACCGCCTCGCTGAAGGGCGACTCGAGACGGGGCCATGCCCGCTTCACCGCACTCTGTGCCGGCTGTCATCGCCTGCGGGGCGAAGGCCAGGAGTTGGGGCCCGATCTCGGCATGGTCGCCGGCAAGCCGCTCGACTGGATGCTCTCGGCGATCCTGGATCCCAACCGGGCGGTCGAGGCGCGCTACCGGGCTTGGACCCTGCAGCTCACTGGCGGCGACTCCCTCACGGGGCTCATCGCCGCCGAGACGGCCAACAACCTGGTGATCCGACAGGCCGGCGTGCCCGAGCTGGCCGTCCTGCGTTCCGACATCCGCAGCCTGTCCCCCCAGGCCGTCTCCCTGATGCCCGCCGGGTTCGAATCGGCCCTCCCGCCCCAGGACCTCGCCGACCTGCTGGCCTGGATTCGCGAAGAGTGAGGGGAGTGGGGCTGATGCTCTGCGGGAAGCCAGCCTCACTCCTGCTGGAAGCCCAACAGGCGGCGGGCCTCGGGCAGCAGGAAATGGAAGTCGGTGAAGGGCTCGAAGCCGATGTCCTGCCAGCGCACGCGGCCCTCGCCGTCGATGAGGAAGACCCCGTGCAGCGGGGTGCCCTCGAAGTCGTCGTGGGCATGCCATTGCCGGAAGGACGCCAGGGTCGGATCGGCGGCCAGTCGGAAGGCGATCCGGCCGTCCTTGCCGGCCTTCTCCCGCGTCTTGGCCAGGCCCTCGACGGTCTCGGTGCTGATGGCGAGGATCTCGATGCCGGCCTTCTTGAAGTCCTCGGTTCGCGGGGCCAGGAGGCGCAGTTGCTCCACGCAGTGCAGGCAGCCGCCGCCGAGGTAGAAGACCAGCAGCACTGGGCGCCCGTGGAAGTCGGACAAGGCGACAGGCTTGTCGTCGGAGCCCATGACCGACAGGGGCGGGGCGGGTTGCGGGGTCCAACGGAACGATCCCAGCGAATCGAGCGCGGGCCGGGTGCCGGAGTCGGCCGGGTAGGCCGGTGCGGGTCGCCAGTCCTTGGCGGCGTCGGAAGCCTTGGAGGCCGCGACGACCGGGGCCAGTCGGCGGACGATCGGCAGGTCGGTGTCCATCCAGGCGGCCAGGCCCCGCAGCGTCGCGAAGGTGGCCAGGGCCTCGTTGGTCTTGCCCGCCTTCCATTGGAGTTCGGTCAGGAGCGCCAGCGGATGCACCTGGTTGGCTTCGGCATCGACCGATTCGCGGGCCAGCTTCAGGGCCTTGTCGCGGTCGCCGGCCTGGAACCACATCGCGGCGAGGCGCTCCTTGGACACGGTCTTCAGGCCCTCGAGGCGCTTGGCCAGGTCGTTGGTCTCGCCGGCGTGCAGGTCGAGCCCCACGCGCAGTTCCTCGATGAAGTGGCCGAGCGTCTCCATCGGCTCGCCCGTGCGTTTCACGGCCTCGGCCATCGCCGCATCGATCTCGCCGCGGCCCTTCTTGTCGGCCTTGGCCTTGGTCTCCGCCGCATCGACGTGGGCCCGGCGCTCGTCGCGCAGCCGCGCGATGGCCGCCTCGATGGCCTCGATTTGGCCGGACACGCCCACGCGATCGCCCTTGCCGAGGTGCGCCAGCCCGACCAGCCGGGCGCGGCGTCCCTGCTCCTCGGCCAGCGCCGTCGGTTCCAGGTAGGGCGTCTGGGACAGGCGCAGGGTCTCGTCCCACAGCTCCCAGCGCAGCAGCGTCTCCATCAGGCGGCGTCGGCCGTGGGCCGCGGTGCCGCGCTTGTCGTAGGCGATGCCGTTGGTCTGAAGGTCGAGCGTGTTGAGGGCCGGATGCCGGGGCATCTCGATCAGGTTGGCCGACAGGTCGACGGCCCGGCGCGCCTGGCCGAGGTAGTTGTAGGTCTGCACCAGCCACTCGCTGTTGTGCGCGTAGTTGTGGATCTGGTCGGGCAGCAGGCGGTCGGCCATGAGCTGCGTGTTGTCGACCCGCACCGAGGCCTCCTGCTGCCAGGCCATGTCGGCGTAGCGCTTGAGCTTGTTGAAGGTGTGCCCGGCCATGTGCCACTGGTGGGCCACGCCTGGGGAACTCTGCCCGGACTTCGAGGCCGAGGGCACCGCCCGGATGGCCGACTCGTCCTTCTCGCCGTCCCACAGGTGGATGCGGTAGTGGTGGGCCGGGTGCATCGGCTGCTGGGCGAAGATCTCCTTGAGCAACGACTCCACCGCCTGGGCGCTGCCGATGGGCCAGCCCTTGTACCCACTGTCCCACAGGTGGACCGCCAGGAAGGCCTTGGCCTCCACGTCGTCGGGGATCTCGAAGATGAGGTTCTCGATCGCCCGGGTGTAGTCCCGGCGGCGGTCCTTCTCGTCGCGCTTCGGGTCCTTGTGGAACTCGGCCAGCGACTCGATCCACAGCCGCTCACGGCGGGTGACCGGGGCCTTGCGGCGGTCGGCTTCCCGGATGAACCCGGCCGCCCGGGCGGCGTTGTTGGCGTTGGCCATGGCCATGCCCCAGTAGGCCATGGCGCAGTTCGTGTCGTGGAAGGCCGACTCGCGGAAGGAACGCTCGGCCTCCAGGTACCAGAACCCGTGCAGTTGACCGACTCCCTGGAGGAAGAACTTCCGTGCCAGCCCGTTGGTGGTGGTGATGTCAAAGCGGATCTCCGGCATGCCCGCCATCAGCCGGGCGTGCTGGCGCGGGCCCTCGTTGAAGACCTGCCCATGCATGGAATGGCCGGGATCGACGGTCTTGGCGTCGTCGGGGTTGGCCTTCACCGGCTCGGCGGCATGGCCCATCCCGCAAAGGACGGCGCCCAGGAGCCACATCGCCAACACCTTGGCATCACCACGGGATTGCATGAGGCGGAGGCTACCCGCTGGACCCGGTGAGCCAAAGGGGATCTTGCGGGCCAAAGGGTCAAAGCCCCTCGCGCAGGCAGTAGAGCTTGGAGGCGGTGCGGAGGAAGAGCCGGTCGCCGGCGATGGCCGGAGTGGCCATGCACAGTTCGCCCAAGCCGTTGACCCGCTCCAGGCGGTAGGGATCTCCGCCGCCCACCACGTAGGTGTCTCCGTCCTCGCTGAGGCAGAACACACGTCCGCGATAAGCCCAGGGCGAGGCGGTGAAACCGGCCGTCCCATCGACCTTGAGTCGTTGCTTGCCAAAGAGTTCCCGGCCGGTCCGGGCATCGCGGCAGCTCAGGAACCCGAAGTCCCAGAGCACGTAGAACCGGCCGTCGTAGGCCAAGGGCGAGGGGTTGTACGGGGCGGCGTTGGCTTCCATCCAGGCGATGGTCGCACTCTCCTTGGCCCCTTCCGGCAGGGTGAGGTCGCCGACCCCGCCGGGTCGAATGGCGTAGACGGGCTTGTTGACCTTGAGGTTGTCGCCGACGTACCCGGCGCCCACGTACAGCAACCCGTCGGCCTCGAACGGGGTGGGGATGACGATGGTGGAGGGCCCTTGCAAGTGCCACAGCACCCGGCCTTCCAGATCGTAGCTGCGGATCCGGTTGCGGCCCGGCACCACCAGTTCGATGCGCTTGGGGTTCGTCCAGAGGTAGGGAGTGCTGAAGTTGCTGGGTTCCTCGCGCGGCACCTGCCACACGATCTTGCCGGTCTTGGCGTCGAAGGCGCTCAGGGTCGATGCCTCCTCGTTGTCGTTCACCACATACACCCGGCCGCGGTGCAGCACCGGGGAGGCGGAAGTGCCCCATCCGTAGCGCATCTTCCGGGGGGTCATCGGCTGCGACCAGACCACCTTGCCCTGGAGATCGAGGCAGAACAGGCCCACGGATCCGAACAGGACGTATAGGTGCTTGCCGTCCGTCAACGGGGTCTCGGAGGCGTAGCTGTTCTTGAGGTGGATGGGCGTGGTCGGAACCGCTCCGTGAAGCTCGGTGCTCCAGAGGGTCTTGCCGGAATCGCGGTCGAGGCACAGGGCCACCCAGCGCTGGCGGTGCTTCGGCGGATCCGGGCGATCGCCGCCGAAATACAGGCCCTTCTTCGGGGGCTCCAGGTCTCCGTCGCTCACCGCCGTGGTGAGGAACACCCGCTTTCCCCACACGATGGGCGACGACCATCCGCGCCCGGGAACTTCCGCCCGCCAGGCGACATTGGTTTCCGGGCCCCAGACCAGGGGCAGTCGTTCCGAGCTTCCGATGCCGCGGCTTTCGGCTCCCCGGAACTGGGGCCAGTTCGACTGGGCGCTCCCGCCCAAGGCCAGGGCCAGGGCCATCCCGATGCCGATCCCTCGTGCGAACCGGATTCCCCACGCGCCTGCGGTCGTCGTCATGCGCCTTGGCTAACGGCCTGCGCGACGGGAGGCAACCTCCATCGGCGGTAGGCCCACCGGTTCCAGGCCGGCCTTGCTAGGCCAGCACCGGGCGCACCACCTCGCCGGAGACGTCGGTGAGGCGGAAGTCGCGGCCGGCGTGGCGGTAGGTGAGGCGTTCGTGGTCGAAGCCCAGCAGGTGGAGCATCGTGGCGTGCAGGTCGTGCACGCTCACGGGGTTCTCGACGGCGCGGAAGCCGAACTCGTCGGTGGCCCCGTGGGCCGTGCCCCCGCGCACACCGCCGCCCGCCAGCCAGACGCTGAACCCGTAGTGGTTGTGGTCGCGGCCGAGCTTCGATTTTCCGCTGTCGCCGAGTTCCACCGAGGGCGTGCGCCCGAACTCGCCGCCCCAGAGGATGAGCGTGTCGTCGAAGAGGCCACGCTGCTTGAGGTCGGTCATGAAGGCGGCGATGGGGCCGTCGATCTCGCCGGCCTGCTTGCGCACGTTCGCCTCGATGTTGTCGTGATGGTCCCATGGCTGTCCGGCCCCGTGCCAGAGCTGGACGACCCGCACCCCGCGCTCGAGCAGCCGCCGGGCGATCAACGTCTGCCGGCCGTGGACCGTGTCGCCGTACATCGCGCGGATGGACTCCGGCTCGCGGGACAGGTCGAAGGCGTCGCTGGCCTCCATCTGCATGCGGAAGGCCAGCTCGAAGGACTCGATGCGCGCCTCGAGCCGGGGATCCGAGGCGTGGTCGCGCCGGTGGGCGTCGTTCAGCGAGGCCAGCAGGTCGAGTTGTCGGCGCTGCACGTCGCGGGTGGCGTGCGGGCTGCGGATGTCTTCGATGAGCCGGTCCACCTCCCGGTGCTTGGGGTCCACGAAGGTCCCCTGGAACACCCCGGGCAGGAAGGCCGACTGCCAGTTCTCGGAGTCCTTGATGGGCAGGCCGCCGGGACAGAGGGCCACGAAGCCGGGCAGGTTCCGGTTCTCGGTGCCAAGGCCGTAGAGGGTCCAGGCCCCGAAGCTGGGGCGGGGCTGCACGCTGTCGCCGCAGTTCATCAGCATGAGCGAGGGCTCGTGGTTGGGCACCTGCGCGTGCATCGAGCGGATGACGGCGATGTCGTCGGCATGGGCGGCGGTCCGGGCGAAGACCTCGCTGATCTCGAGGCCGCTTTGGCCGTGGCGCGAGAACCGGAAGGGCGACGGCAGGGCCGCGCCGGTCTTGCGCTCGGTGCGCAGGTACTGGCCGGGCAGCGGCTGGCCTGCGTACTTCGCCAGGGCCGGCTTGGGATCGAAGGTGTCCACCTGCGAGGGCCCGCCATTGAGGAAGAAGTGGACCACCCGCCGGGCCTTCGGCGCGAAGTGCGGTGATTTTGGTGCCAGCGGGGACAGGCCGGACAGCCCCTCGGGCGTGCCGGTGGCCGGGGCCGGGTCGCCGAGGGTCTGCAGCGACAGGGCGCCCAGGCCGAGGCCGGTGCGGGTGAGGAAGTCCCGGCGGCTCAGGGCCGCCCGAGGCCGGTTCCAAGAAGGGGGCCGCGACGATGACGACGAGGAGGAGGAGAGGAAGGTGGACATGGCGGCAGGGGTCAGTCGGCGAAGGCGAACTCGTTGGTGAGCAGCAGCACCTGGGCGTACTGCTCCCAGGGCTCCAGCCGGGGGGGCGGCGGTCCGACCTCGGGCCGCACCGGACGGTCGGGGTCGCGCTCGGCGACGTTCACGAAGCGCAGCCCGGCGGCGATCTCGTCGGTCCGGGCCTCGCGCTGGAAGAGCCGTCGGTGCAGGTGCCGGATGCGGTCCTCCGGCGACAGCGGCGCCACGGTCCGCGCCAGCACCCGGGCCCGGTCGGCGGCGAACGGTCCGTTGAGGAAGAAGAGCCCCTGCTGGGGCACGGTGGTTTCGTGGCGCACCGCCACGTGCAGGTCGGGATTGGCGAAGTCGAAGGCGCGCAGGACCCCGGGCAGGAACTGACGGTCCACCAGGCCATAGACCGAACGGCGTCGATTCGACGCCTCCAGCAGGCCCGCCGGCTGCCCGCCGATCCGGGCCTCAAGCTCGCCGGTGACGGCCAGCTGGGCGTCGCGCAGCTGCTCGAAGTCGAGCCGTCGCAGCGGGAAGGAGGCGAGCCGGCGGTTGTCGGGATCGAGCTGGCGGATCCTGGCCCGCTCCTCGTCGGACCACGGGGCCCGTCCGGCCGAGGCACGCTGGTAGGCGTCGCTGGAGACGATGAGCCGGTGGAGCGCCTTGAGGCTCCAGCCCGAGTCGATGAAGCGGCGGGCCAGCCAGTCGAGCAGCTCCGGATGGCTCGGGGCCTCGGCGCGCAGGCCCCAGTCGCTGGGCGTCTTGACGAGGCCCGTGCCGAAGTGGTGGTGCCAGACGCGGTTGACCATCACGCGGGCGGTGAGCGGGTTGTCGGGCGAGGCGATGGCGTGCGCGAGGTCAAGCCGACCGTTGCCATGGGCGAAGGGGCGGCGCCCGGGCCCGGAGAGCACCTCCAGGAATCGGCGTGGGACCTCCGGCCCCGGCTGCGAGGGGCTGCCGCGGCGGAAGACCACGGGCAGGGGTTCCGGGGGCCGCTCGGCCAGCACGAGGGCCGCGCGCACACCCAGGGCGATGAGGCGGCGGTCCACCGCGCCCTGGAGCTGCCAGAGTTCCTCGGTGACCTGGGTGGGATAGAGGTACTCGGTGTTCACCATGCCGGTGTCCGGCACGGTCGTGGGCGAGGCCGGGTCGTGCAGGAAACGCTCGAGCGCCTCGTCCGCCGAGTCGGGCGGGAGCGTCGGCGGGGCCGCTGGACCCGTGGGCTTCGGGGTCTTTGCCAGCGCCTCCGCGCGGGCCTGGGCCTCGTTCTCCACGCGGGTGAAGAGTTCGCCATAGCGCCGGGCGACCTCGGTGCGCGAGGACGGCGCCCGCGAGAAGGCCTTCGCCACCCGTGGGTTCCATCCTTGGGCGAGGTGACCGGGGGCGTCGAGGGCGCGGGCGGCGGCGGCGGGCCAGTCGGTGTCGGACAGGGCAGCCAGGTCCATGACCAGGATCCGCCAGGGTCCGAAGATGGGGTGATCGGGTGTGGCCACGACCTTGAGGTGGTCGCGCCACCGGCGCACGGCCATGGGGATGATGTCGGCGGTGGAGAGGATCTGGTCGAAGCCCTCTTCGGGGTAGTCCTTCGGGTTGAGCTGGGCGGCCAGGTACTCGCCGGTGCGCTGACGCAGCCGGGTGGTGGCCTCGCCACGTCGCAGGGCCAACTGGTCGCTGAACTTCCTGCGCAGCGCCGCCAGCTCCGCGTCGGCGGGTTCGTCCAGGGGGACCAGGCGGTCGTCGTTGCCCCGCAGCACGCCGTAGAGCGAGTAGTAGTCGGCCGTGGGGATGGGGTCGTACTTATGGTCGTGGCAGCGGGCGCAGGCGACGGTGAGCCCGAGGGTGCCCCGGGTGATGACGTCGATGCGGTCGTCGATGATGTCGTGGGTGACGCCGAGGAACCGCCGTCCGCCGGTGAGGAACCCCATGGCCGCGAGGTCGGGGGAGCCGGCCGGGACGAGCTGGTCGGCGGCGAGCTGGAGGCGCAGGAACCGGTCGTAGGGAAGGTCGGCGTTGAGGGCGCCCACAACCCAGTCGCGGTAGGTGCTGGCGTGGACGAAGCGGGATTCCTCGCGGGCGTAGACGTAGCCCTTGGTGTCGGAGTAGCGCGCGACGTCGAGCCAGTGCCGGCCCCAGCGCTCGCCGTACCTGGGCGAGGCGAGCAGGCGGTCGATCAGGCGTCCGGTCGCGCCGGCGCGGTCGCGGGTTGCCTCGGTGGTGAAGCGGTCGACTTCGGCGGGCTCTGGCGGCAGGCCGGTGAGGTCGAGGCTGAGGCGCCGGATCACGGTGCGCGGGTCGGCCGGGGGTGCGGGGGCGATGCCCGCGCGCTCGAGCCGGTCCTGCAGGAACCGGTCGATGGGGTGATCCGGTTGCGCTCGGGTGCGGGCTTCCGGGACCTCGACCCTGCCGAGGGGCTGGAAGGCCCAGTGCTCGCGGGCGTTGTCGGGTGGCCGGACGGCGGCTTGGGCGAAGGGACCTGCGAGTCCGGCGAGCAGCAGCCGGAGGATCCCCACCATCGCGGGGATGCCTGCCAGGACGCGGGTCGGGTCTCCGGGGATCACGTTGGGAACCTACCTCAAGCCGATTGTCCGCGCCATCGTGCAAGTGGGCTCCGCGGGTTCAGTCCGCGCTCGCGGGGAACGTTGGGTGGGCTCCGCGGGTTCAGTCCGCGCTCGCGGGGAACGTTGGGACAGGAGGGGCTCTCCAGCGCTGTCGCGCTGGGGGGACCAGGATGTCGACGTTCCTACGCTCGCCGCGGACTGATCCCGCTCCGCTGCGGTTTGGAAGGGGCTCCGCTGGCTCAGTCCGCGCTCGCGGGGAACGTTGGGTGGGCTCCGCGGGATCAGTCCGCGCTCGCGGGGAACGTTGGGACAGGAGGGGCTCTCCAGCGCTGTCGCGCTGGGGGGACCAGGATGTCGACGTTCCTACGCTCGCCGCGGACTGATCCCGCTCCGCTGCGGTTCCTAGGTTGTGCTCCGGCGTTGTCACCGGGGTGGGCTTGGACCCAGGGTGGGCGGGTGCGTGGGACCACGGGGACACCGGGGGCTGAGGCCCGGGGAGGGGCGATGGCGGCGGCGGGGTGCTACCTGCTCTGGGGGCTGGTGCCCCTGTATTGGAAACAGTTGGCGGCGATCGATCCGCTGGAACTCATCGCCCACCGGCACCTGTGGTCGCTGTTGCTGCTGGGCGGGTTGCTGGTGGCCACCGGCGAGGGCTGGAGCTCGGCGCTCCGGGCGCTTTCCACGATCCGGGGAGCCGCCCGCCTGCTGGTGGCGGCGCTGCTCTTGACCACCAACTGGCTGGTGTACGTCTGGGGCGTCAATACCGGCCACATCCTCGAGACCAGCCTCGGCTATTTCCTGGTGCCGCTGATCAGCGTCCTGGCGGGCCGGTTCCTGTTGGGCGAGCAACTGCGGCGGGTGCAATGGATCGCGGTGGGCCTGGCGGCGCTCGGGGTGGGCTCGATGGTGGTGGTGGTTCAGGGGGGCCGGGTGCCTTGGATCGCCCTGGCGCTGGCGGGCAGTTGGAGCAGCTACAGCGTGATGAGGAAGCGGTCGGCGCTCGGAGCCATCCCGGGATTGGCGGTGGAGACGCTGCTGCTGGCGCCGGTGGCGTTGGGCTTCCTGGTGTGGAAACAGGCGCAGGGAACCGGGGCGCTGGGCCGGTTGGATGTCGGCACCCATGCGCTCCTGGTCAGTTCAGGGGTGATCACGGCGATCCCGCTGCTGCTCTTCGCCCACGCGGCCCGGCGCATCCGACTGTCGACGCTGGGAGTCACCCAGTATCTGGCGCCCACGCTGCAATGGGCGATCGGAGTCTGGGTCTATCACGAGCCCGTCCAGCGCGAGCGGCTCTTTGGCTTCGCGCTCATCTGGGTGGCCCTGGGAATCTACTCGGTGGACAACCTGCGGGCGGCAGCGGCGGGTGTTGCGGCACCGTCGCCAGTTGCGCCTTCACGCCACTCGGCACGTTGAGTCCGGAAGGTTGCCATTCCTGGAGCGGGACCTCCCAGTTGAACGCTTGGGACGTGATGGGAGCCACGAAGAGGTCCCCCGGGAAAGGAACCGAATCCCAAAATGACGGCGGGCCGGACCCTGACGCGGTTGAGATCCGTGAAGGGGGTCGGCAGCGGAACGATGTCATTTCTTGAGCGACATATGGAAGACATCGTCCGCCGGGTTGTCCCAAACCGGCATCGAGGAGCGCTCGGAGTGCAGGCGCCATTCTTGACGTCCCACGTCTTCAGCGACCTCAGACGTCAACGTCAACGGCACGCGGGAGTGCTCAGGTGGCGACAGTGGCTTCAATGGTTTGAGCCAACCCTGCTCGTACACGGCTTCCAAGGTCGTGGACATCACATCACGCTACCGGATCCCTTGCACTCGACGAGTTCAAGGTTTGCAGCGGCATGGAAATCCATGGAGACAGGTTCCAAGGATGGCTGCCCGGCCCATGGAGGGTTGGGCGATCTGGCGCAGTCCGCCGGGATCAGCGGCTGCGGGTCTTCAGGAAGGCCAGCACCTGGTCGGCCTGGTCGGCGGTCGAGCCCTTGGGGTCGACCCAGACGCAGACGCCATCCTTGAAGAGGAAGGCCGAGCGGCTGGCCATGCCGATGAGGTTCTTGACGCCGAAGGCCTCGGTCACGGCCTTGTCCTTGTCGGCAAGGAGGGCGAAGGGGAAGGACTGCTCGTCCTTGAACTGCTTCTGGCTGGATTCGTTGTCCGTGCTGACGCCATAGACCCTCACGCCCTGCTTCTGCAACTGGGCCCAGGCGTCGCGCAGCGAGCATCCCTGCTTGGTGCAGCCCGGGGTGCTGGCCTTGGGGTAGAAGTAGACCAGCAGGTAGCCCTCGGCACCGGCCTTGGCCAGCTCGACGGCCTTGCCGTCCTGGTCGTTGCAGGTGACGGCCGGCAGCTTGGCACCGACGGCCAGCTTGTCGGCGGCGCTGGCGAAGAAGGGGAAGAGGGTGGTGAGGAACATGGCGGTCACGAGCGGTTTCATCTTGCGCGAGAGTCTCGCCCAGGAATCCCCGGAGGCAAGCGGCCCGACCGGGAGGCCGGGAGGCGGGCGGTGGGGAGGCTGGGAGGTGGGCCGACTTCCGGGAGACCGTCCCGGGTCATCCTTTCCGCCATCTGCCGGATTGAAGCCCCGGGCGCGGCGGGGAAGGCTCCCGCCATGCCGTTCCCAATTGTCGTCCCGCCGGCCTGGCGCCGGATCGTCCTGCCCGTGGTGCTGGGGGTGTCATGCCTCTTGCCCGGGGTGTTTGGGGCCGCGCTGTGGGATCTTCCCGGGGCGAGGTCGCTGGACTTGTCCGAGGCGCCGGTGCAGGTGGCGGGGTTGGGTTGGTTCGCGGAGGAGCCCTCGGTGCTGCGACGATTGCCGGCGCGCCTGAAGGACCGGGTGAGCCCGGCGGTCTGGGGACTGGCCCAGCATCCCTCCGGGGCCCGGGTGAGGTTCCGCACCGATTCGACGCGCCTCGGCCTGGTGGCCCGCAACCCGGACGCCTCGACGATGCACCACATGACGAGCGTGGGTCAGAACGGCTTCGACCTCTATGTTGATGGCCAGTACCGCAACAGCGCCTGGCCCGATGCGAAGGGGCTCATCCAGCGGGAGTGGACGCTGGGCGAGGACCGGCGCCTGCGGGAGGTCACGCTCTACCTGCCGCTGTACAAGGCGGTGACGGTTGAGCGCCTGGTGCTCGAGCCCGGGGCGGTGGTGTCGGCACCGTCGTCCTTCGCCCGGCCGCGACCCGTGGTGTTCTACGGGTCGAGCATCACGCAGGGAGGTTGTGCCGAGAATCCCGGCCTGAGCTACACGGCCCTCCTGGGGCGTTCGTTGAACCTCGATTTCATCAACCTCGGGTTCAGCGGTGCGGGTCTCGGGGAACCGGCCGTGGCCGAGGCGGTGGCCGAGATCGACGCCGAGGCCTTCGTGCTCGACTTCTGGGCCAACCCATCGCCCGAGGCCTACCGCGACGCGCTGCGGGGTTTCGTGGACACGGTGCGACGGCGTCATCCGCGCACGCCGATCCTGGTGACGGGCCCGTTCTGGTTCCCGGCCGAGGCGGGCTCGTCGGCGTTGCACGCCCAGCAGGAAGCCAAGCGGAAGACGGCCCGGGACCTCGTGGCCGCCCGGCGGAAGGCTGGCGATCGCGCCATCACCTTCGTGGACGGCCTCGGCATGCTCTCTCCCTCGCAGGGATCGGGCCTGGTGGACGGCGTGCACCCCAACTCGCTGGGCTTCCAGCACTGCGCCGACGGCCTGGAACCCCACCTGCGGCGCTCCCTGCGCTTGCCCGTCAGGCGGCATTGATTCCGATTCCCGACTGCGGCCTCGAAACCTTCCCTCGTCTTGGCCCTCTCATTCTTCGCCTCCATGACCCTCCTCGAATTCCGAACCTTGCTCGCGCGGCAGCCCGAGGCGCTTCTCCGCTTTCGACGGCCCGACGGAACCTTCCTGCCGATCCATGCGCATGTCTCGGAGGTGGCACGGGTCGAGAAGCACTACATCGATTGCGGCGGGGTGCTCCGGGCCGATGCCTTCTGCCGGCTGCAGACGTGGGTGGCCGACGACGTCGACCATCGGCTGAGCGCCGCCAAGCTGCTGGGCATCCTCGGCAAGGCGGGGCCGATTGGCCTGCGCGACGACCTCGCGGTCGATGTCGAGATCGAGGTCGGGTTCGTCACGCAGATGCCGCTCGAGTCCGTGGCCGTCCAGGACGGGGAGCTGCACCTGCAGTTGGGCCTCCGCCACACCGACTGCCTCGCGCAGGACCGTTGCCTGCCGAAGGCCCCGGCCCCGCAGGCCATCGGGTTCAAAATCCCTCCCAAGGCCCGATCAATTCTCCCATGAATCAAGAACCCTCCCCCGAAGTCCCCCGGACGCCGCTCATCCTCGTGCTGTGCACGGGCAACTCCTGCCGAAGCCACATGGCCGAGGTCATCCTCCGTGCGGCCTCGGGCGGCGTGTTCCGTGTGGCCAGCGCCGGAAGCCGGCCGGCCGGGTTCGTGCACCCGCTGTCCATCCGGGCCCTGGCCGAGATCGGCATCGACCTGGCCGGGCACACCTCCAAGCACATGGACCTCTTCCTCGACCAGCCGGTGGAGACGGTCATCACCGTGTGCGGGAATGCGGACCAGGTCTGTCCGGTGTATCCGGGCCAGGTGAACCGCCACCATTGGCCCTTCGACGACCCGGCCCATGCCCCGGGCAACGAGGAGGAGCAGATGGTGGAGTTCCGCCGAGTGCGCGACGAGATCCGGAGGGTCTTCGAGGCCTATGCCCAGGGTCGCATCGACCAGGCGCGGTCGGACGGTGCCCGCTGCTGAGGAGGGTGGCTGTCCGAGTCCTCACACGACCGGGCGAGGGAGTCTTCGGGTCGCGGGCTTTGCGCCGTTCCCGCGGTGAGGCCTTGGGTTGAGTTCGCGGCCCCGTGTGGTTTGCTCGAGTCCGGCACGATGAATCCCGAACGATTGCTCCTCCAAGGCTCCCTGCAGGAGATCTCCGCCCGCCTGCACTCCGGTGAACTGACGCCCGGCCAGTTGACCGGTTCGGCGCTGGAGGCCGCGCGTCGCGGTGCGAGGTCGCGGGCGTTCCTGATGGTCGACGAGGCCGGTGCCCGGGCCCGTGCGGCGGCGCTGGAGGCTTCCGGGCCCGGGGGGCCGCTCTGGGGCCTGCCCGTGTCGGTGAAGGATCTCTTCGACGTGGCCGGATGGCCCACGACCTGCGGTTCGCCCTTCTACGCCGGCACCCGGCCCGTGCCCATGGCCGATGCCCCCTATGTGGCCGGTTGGCGGGCGCAGGGCACCGTGCTGGTGGGCAAGACCAACCTCAACGAGTTCGCCTACGGGATCACCGGGGAGAACCGCTGGTTCGGCGACGTCACCCAGCCGGACCGGCCCGGTCGATTGACCGGGGGATCGAGTTCCGGGGCCGCCGCCAGCGTGTTGATGGGCGCGGCCGCCATCGCCCTCGGTACCGACACCGGGGGATCGCTGCGCGCTCCGGCCGCCCTGTGCGGGTTGGTCTCGTACCGGGCCAGTCTGGGCAGCGAGGACGCCTCGGGCAGTTTCCCGCTGGCCCATGCCTTCGACACGCTGGGCTGGTTGCAGCGCCGCCTGGTCGACCTGCCCTGGGTGGCCCGGAGCTTCCGGCCGGCCGTGGCGTCCCCCCGGCTCGGGCGCGTGCCCCGGATCGCCGTGGTGCGCGGCGACTGGCTCGCCCCGGCCGAGCCCGAGGTGCTGGCCGGCCTCGAGCGGTTCGTGGCGGCCCTGCGGGACGGCGGCGCCGGGATCGATGAGGTCGAGGGCGTGGGCTGGGACCGTGCGGTGGACTGCTTCGTGCCCATCCAGGCCCACGAGGCCCACGCCACCCACGCCCGATACCTCGCCGACCATGCCGGGGCCTATGACCCGGCTATCCTCCCGCGGCTGGAGCTGGGGCGTGGCGTGTCGTCCGCGCGGTATGCGGAACTCCTGGCCGTGCGCGAGGCGTTCCGTCGCGGGCTCGGGTCCCTCTTCGCCCGCTTCGACGTGCTGGTGGCCCCCGCCAGCGCCCTGCGGATCCTCGAGGCGGGCGCGGACCACGCCGGCACCCGGCCGCGGATGATCCGTCTCACCGCCCCCGCCAGCCTCGGTGGGCTGCCGGTGGTCACCGTGCCCTGGATCGAGGCGGGCGAACCGGGCCTGGGGTTCCAGTGCCTGGGCGCGCCGGGCGCCGACGGCCTGCTGTGGTCGTTCGCCGAATGGGTGGCCGCCTTGGGGCGCCCGGAAATACCCTGAGTTTTCAGACAGGCTCTGAATCGTCCCGGCGGATCCCCGAGCCCAGCCACCAGTTTTGCGTTTTTCATTTCCGGTTTCCGGGCACTCTCGACCCGGCCCTATGAGCAACGCCTCCGCCCACAAGATCTCCAAGAAATTCGCCGCCTATCCCCGGCTCAACCCCTTCGCCATCGGCAAGAGCATCTCCGCTGCCGACCTCATCGATCAGTCGATGCTGGCCTACAATGGCGGCCGGTTGCGCGAGGCGGCCCAGTTGCTCGCGAGGAAGATGCTTCCCGACGACGGCTTCATCGGGATGTCGTTGACCGGCGCGCTCACCCCGGCCGGCCTGGGCAAGAGCTGCCTCATCCCGCTGATGAAGGGCGGCTACGTGGACTGGATCATCTCCACCGGGGCCAACCTGTACCACGACCTCCACTTCGGTCTGGACATGCACCTGCACAGCGGAACGCCCTTCCTCGACGACGTGGAATTGCATGAGGAGGGGGTCATCCGCATCTACGACGTGCTCTTCGACTACAACGTGCTCCTCGACACCGACGCCTTCGTGCGTGAGGTCATCCAGGGGCCGGAGTTCCAGCGGCCCATGGGCACCGACGAGTTCCACCACCTCCTGGGCAAGTACGTCCACGCCCGCCAGAAGACGCTGGGCATCCGCGACAGCTCGATCCTCTCCACGGCCTACGAGTGCGGCATCCCCATCTTCACCAGCAGCCCGGGCGACAGCTCCATCGGCATGAACGTCGCGGCCATGTCGCTGCGCGGATCGAAGCTGCTGCCCGACGTGAACCGCGACGTGAACCAGACCGCGGGCATCGTCTACCACGCCAAGAGCACGGGCCACACCAGCAGCGTGTTCATCCTGGGCGGCGGCAGTCCCAAGAACTTCATGCTGCAGACCGAGCCGCAGATCCAGGAGGTCATGGGCATCCAGGAGAAGGGCCACGACTACTTCCTGCAGTGCACCGATGCGCGCCCCGACACCGGCGGCCTCAGCGGAGCCACGCCGGCCGAGGCGGTCAGCTGGGGCAAGGTCGACCCCGACAAGCTCCCCGATTCGGTGGTCTGCTACACCGACAGCACCATCGCGCTGCCGCTGCTCACGGCTTACGTCACGGCTCGGGTCAAGCCCCGCAAGCTCAAGCGGCTCTACGACCACCGCGACGCGATCCTCGACCAGGTGCGCTCGAAGTACCTGAAGACCGGCACCGTTGACAAGGTGCTCACCAGCCGCAAGATGGCCAAGCGTTCCAGCTCCATCGGCTTCAAGAAGAAGCGGTCCTGATCGGGCCCGCGCCCGTCGGTGGCCCGGCATTCCGGGGCGACGGGTCGGCCGACGGATCGGACGGATGTCCGGTCCAGTCCGGTCCGGTCCAGTCCGGAAATTACGCCGATCCCTCGGGAAAAGGCCCATCACCGTAGCCACCACGCATGAACCCCGCCGCCGCCGCCGCCGATCCGCCCGCCCTGCCTGATCCGCGTCGCCATGACCTCGATGCGCTCCGAGCGGCGGCGATGCTGCTGGGCATCTTGTATCACGCGGCCTTGGCCTACGCCGCCGGTTTCGGCTGGATGATCGAGGACCCGAGCCGGAGCACCGGGCTCTACCTGTTCCAGGCGGCCGTCCACGGCTTCCGGATGCCGCTCTTCTTCGTGGTCAGCGGGTTCTTCACGGCCCTGCTCTGGCGCAAACGCGGTCTCTCGGCCGTCTGGAAGAACCGCCTGCTGCGCATCTTCCTGCCCTGCCTGATCGGGCTCGTCACGCTGGTGCCTGCCATGGGCTGGGCCTCGGGCAGTGCCATGGCCGCCAGGTTCCGCCTGCGGAAGGCCGCCGAAACGGCCCGGACCGCGACCGCCGACGTCACGGTCTGGAGCGCTCTCGCCTCGGGCGACGTGGCCGCCCTCGACCGGGTGCTGGCCCGCAAGCCGCCCCTGGATGTCCAGCAGCCTGAATCTGGCATCGTCCCGCTGACGCTGGTGGCCCTGCAGGGTCGCGAAGACCTCGCCCGCCGGCTGCTCGACGCCGGGGCCTCGGTCCATGCGACCAACCGCGATGGCAACACCCCGCTGCACGCCGCCGTCTTTCTCGGACGCACGGGCCTGGTGGAGCTGCTCCTCGCCCGGGGCGCGAACGTCCATGCCCGCAGCGTCTCGGGCGAATCGACCGTGCAGCCCGCCCGGGCCGACTGGGCCGCCACTGAGTTCATCGCCGGCCTGTTCGGCGTGAAGCTCGACCGCGCCGAGGTCGAGGCCGGGCGGGCCGTGGCCATCCGACGCCTGACGGCCCTGGGCGTGGAGGAGTCGGCGGCCGGGCAGGGGACAGGCGAGGCGGGCCGCCGGATCTCCGAGGTCTTCCGTGGGCTCATCGACACCCCGGTCTTCATCGTGGTGTGGTTCCTGTGGTTTCTCTGCTGGCTGCTTCCGGTGTTCTCCGCCTACGCTTGGCTGGCGCGCCGGTTCGGATGGGGGGCGCCCCCACGGTGGCTGGTGCTCGGCCCGGCCCGTTGGCTGGTCTGGGTCCCGCTCGTGCTGGTGCCGCAGGCCTTCATGACCTGGGAGGGCACCTACGGTCCGGACACCTCGATGGGCCTTGTGCCCATGCCGCATGTCCTTGCCTATTACCTGCTCTTCTTCGCCTTCGGCGTGCTGTACCATGAGGCTGACGATTCCCGGGGCGAGCTCGGCCGGGGCTGGCGGTGGCTCCTTCCCGTGAGCCTGCTGGTGCTGCTCCCCCTCGGGGTCGAGGCCGCCACGGGCCACCTCAGGTTCCGCGACCGCGTGCTGCCGCCGGGCCTGTTCCATGTGGCCACCGTGCTGCTCCAAGGGCTCTACGCCTGGGCCATGACCTTCGGGTGTATCGGCGCCTTCCGGGAGTGGGTCCGAACGGCGAGCCCCCGGGTGCGCTACCTCTCGGACTCGGCCTACTGGCTCTACCTCGGCCACCTGCCCCTGGTCATCTGGGCCCAGGGCGCGATGGCCGACTGGCCGCTGCCCGGATGGCTCAAGTGCCTGCTGATCTCGGCCGCGGTCACGGGCCTTCTCCTGGCCGTCTACGAGTGGGGCGTGCGCTACACCTGGGTTGGCGCGATGCTCAACGGGCGGAAGCTTCGGAAGCCGTCGCCCCCGGCTCCCGGGAGCGCGGCGGTGGCGGGTTGATCGTCTGGGATCGTGGGATCGGGGGTTTGGGTTGTCGGCCGGGCCGTCGGGCTGGTTCCATCGGGGGAATGATTCCGCGGACTCTCCGTGTGCTCGCCGGACTCGTCGTGGCCCTGTGGGTCCTGCGTGGGCCGGTCGTGGTCGTCGTCGCGGCGGCGGATGGGGCCGGGTCGGCGGTCGCGGGTGCCGGGCGGCCCAATGTACTCTTCCTCTTCGCCGACGATCAGCGCGCCGACACGATCGGCGCCTGGGGCAACCTCCACCTCCGCACGCCCCATATCGACGGGCTGGCGGCCCGCGGGGTCAGCTTCCGGGGCAACTACTGCTTCGGGGGCAACAGCGGCGCGGTGTGCATCCCCAGCCGGGCGATGCTCATGAGCGGGCGGACCTGGTTCGGCCTTCCCCACAATCTCGACAGGACGTTGACCTGGCCCGAGCACCTGCGGCGGCAGGGCTACGAGACCTTCGCCACCGGCAAATGGCACAACGGCGAGGCGTCCTTCGTGCGCAGTTTCGAGCGCGGGCGCTCGGTCCACTTCGGCGGCATGGACGACCATACCCGCATCGCCATCCAAACCTTGGGGCCCGATGGGACGTGGTCGCCGCGCCGTCCCTCACCGAAGTTCTCGAGCGAACAGTTCGCCGACGAAGCGATCGACTTCCTCCGTCGCCCCGCCGGGCAGCGGCCCTTCCTCGCCTATGTGGCCTTCACGGCTCCCCACGATCCGCGCAATCCGCCGGAGGCCTGGCGGGTGACCGACCCCGCGAAGCGCCCGCCCCTGCCGCGCAACTACCTGCCCCAGCACCCCTTCGACAACGGCGAGCTGGTCCTGCGCGACGAGAACCTCCTGCCGTGGCCCCGGCCGCCGGAGTGGGTCCGCGACCAGCTCGGGGAATACTACGGACTCATCGAGCACCTGGACGCCCAGATCGGGCGGGTGCTCGACGCCCTGGCGCGCTCGGCCCATGCCACCAACACGATCATCGTCTACGCCGCCGACCACGGGCTGGCCTTGGGCAGCCACGGACTCCTGGGCAAGCAGAACGTCTACGAGCACAGCATGCGCTGCCCCCTGATCGTCGCCGGGCCGGGCCTACCGGCCGGGCGGAGCACGGAGGCGTTCACCTACCTCTTCGACCTGTTCCCGACCTTGTGCGGCTTGACCGGGGTGCCGGTGCCCGAGGGCCTGGCCGGCCAGGACCTGCGCCCGCTGTGGACCACGCCGGGCGCCCGGGTACGGGACTCGGTCTTCCTGCCCTACCAGGGGCTCATGCGGGCCGTGCGCGACGAGCGCTGGAAGCTCATCTGCTACCCGCCGGTCAACCACCGCCAGCTCTTCGACCTCGCGAACGATCCCGACGAGCGCGTGGACGTGTCCGGCGATCCCGGCAACGCCGCCATCGTGTCCGGCCTCCTGGCCCGTATGGCCGAGTGGCAGGCCAGGGTGGGCGACACCCAGCCGCTGACCGTGCCGAATCCCCGGCCCCTGATGCGCGATCTCACCGGCCACCCGCGCAAGCCCGACGCCTGGCAACCCCGCTGGATCGTCGAGAAGTACTTCTGAGCGTCTCCGCCGGCGCCATGCCGGGATCCCCCCGGGACGGGTCGGGCGTCCGTGGTGGTGGGAGGGGACCTCCCGGCGGACTTGCGGACCCGCCGGTCGCTGCGCACCGTTGAGACGTGACTCTCGAAGATTCCCTGGGCGACATCCTCCGGAAGGCCCGCACGTCCACCCACACCGAAGCCGCCGCCGCGGCGCAGGCGGCCGGGCTCCCGCTGGCGGACTACGAGCGCATGGAGGAGACCGGCCGGCCGGCCCCAGGCTGCCGCCTCGAGGACCTCGCGACGCGTCTGTCGCTCGACGGGGCCAAGCTGATGCGGATCGCCGACGGTTGGCTGCCGCAACCCGTGGCCACCGCCGGGTGGTGCGAATTGCGGGTCATCACCACCGAGGGCGACGGCATGGCGGTGCACGCCTACCTGGTCTGGGACGAGGTGACGCGCGAGGCCGCCGTGTTCGACACGGGCTTCGATGCGGCCCCCATCCTGGCGCTGATCGACAAGCACGGACTCCACCTCAAGCACGTCTTCATCACGCATTCCCATGGCGACCATGTCGCCGGTCTGGCGGGCCTGAGGGCGCGCTTCCCGAAGGTGCGCATCCACACCAATTCCAGGAACGCGCCGGTGGAGCAGCGCATCCGCCCCAACGACTTCATCATGCTCGGCAGCCTGCGCATCACCAACCGCGACACGCCGGGACATGCCGAGGACGGCGTCACCTACATCGTGGGCAACTGGCCCGAGGATGCGCCGCACGTGGCCGTCGTCGGCGACGCGCTCTTCGCCGGTTCCATGGGCGGGGCGCGCGACCAGTTGGAGCTGGCACGCACGAAGGTCCGCGAACAGATCTTCTCGCTGCCTCCCGGCACGCTGGTGTGCCCGGGTCACGGTCCGCTCACGACCGTGGAGCAGGAGAAGGCCAACAACCCCTGGTTCCCATGAACACCCTCCACGGTCCGTTGCCCGATCGTTCCGCGTCCCGTCCGCCGGCCCGGCGTGGGGCGACCCCGTGGAGGTGCCGGGTGGCCGTGGTGTCGATGGGGATCCTGTGGGTGGCCGAGGTTCAGGGCCAAGGCAAGGTGCCCGACTCGGCCCGGCCGACGGCGGGCAGCCCCGCGACCGCCACGGATGCGGCGTCGTCGCGTCCGGCCGCACCGGTCGATCCGGCGCTGCCTGCGGCGACGTCGCCGACGGCGGTCTCTCCCGTACCCAGTCCGGATCAACCGGGGTCGGCATCGGCGCGGCGGTTGTTGCTGGTGCGTGCCTCGCCGGTGCCCCTGGGCGAGAACTCGGTCCTGGCGGTGGGTGCCGAGCAAGCCAAGGACGAGCTGAAGGGGCTTGAGGGCGGGATGCTGCGCCGCAGTCTGTCCGAGCCGCGGGTGCTGTCCGTGCCGGAACAAGGCGGTTGGGTGCGGGGCTTCTTCAAGGAGCCCAAGGCCTCGCGGCTGTGGTCGTTCTTCAATCCGAGGGCCCCGGTGGACACCGAGACCGACCTGCAGCGTTCGGCCCGCATCTTCGGCATCCGGGGCGATGCGCCGCTGCCGACCTCCCAAGTGGATCCCGTCCACGTCGAGCCGGTGGGCATCCGGTTCTGGCAGATCTCCCGCTGAGGACCCGCCGGCCGGAATCGTGCGATCCATCGCGGGCAGGACCCCGACGGCGACCCCGGGGTCCGGTTGATTTCCCGGCCGCATTCCCGACATTCGCCCCCGATGACACCGACCTCCCCCGATCCCGGACCGGGCGCCCCGGCGTTCCTCACGGCCGGTTCCCGGAGGGAGGCGATGGACTGGGGGTTGGTGCTCATCAGCCAGGGCATCCCGGCGGTCATCGAGCGGGTCCAACCCGATGAGCCGCCGGATCCGCCGGTGTCCTGCGATCCGGTCGATCTTGCGGAGCCGGACCTGTCCGGTCCGGCCGGGGCGTCGGAGTCCTGCGAGGTCGCCCTGTCGGACGACGGGACGCCACCGCCGCCCTTCTCGCCGTCACCCTCGCCGTCGCCCGTCGGCCCGATGCGCCCATCCGGCCGACGGCCCTCCTGCCGCCCCCGTCACCGGGCCCGCGTGCCCCGCCGACGGCCGGAGTCCTCGCGCACCGTGATCTGGCACCTGCGCGTCGAACCCCATCTCATCGACCGCGCCCGGGCGGTGATCGAGGCCTACCGCCTGGAGGATCGGCGCTTCGACTGGGCGCGGGGGGCCGGGGCGGGGACCGCCATCGGGCCCGGGGCGTTCTCCTGGTCGTCCGGGGCGCTCGTCTGGGCGGCCGTGGTGTGCGCCCTGCATGGCCTGCTGCCGCCGGCCCTTCGTTCCCTCGGCTGGATCGAGGTGGCGGCCGTGCGCCAGCAGGGGCAGTGGTGGCGTCTGTGGACGGCCACCTGGCTGCATGCCGATGTGGCCCATCTGGTCTCCAATGTCGCCACCGGCGGCCTCACCCTCGGCCTGGCCATGGGGCGTCATGGGCCCGGCACGGCCCTGTGCCTGAGCCTGTTGGCCGGCACCCTGGCCAACCTGACCGGCCTGTTCCTGCGCGAGCCGGCCTCCCGGGCGCTGGGCGCCTCGGGCGTGGTGATGGCCACCTTGGGCCTGCTGGCGGGCCATGCCGTGGTCTGGTGGCGCCTCAGCCGTCACGCCTCCAGGCCGGTGGGCATCAGCCTCGGGGCCGCCGGCTTTCTCTTCCTGAGCCTGGGCGTGGACCCGTCCTCCGACGTCCTGGCCCATCTCGGCGGCTTTTTCGCCGGCATTGTCCTGGGCGCGGTGGCCGCCTGGTTCCGCTGGGGGCGCTTCGACAAGGTCTGGGCCTGGGCCTACATCGTGCTCGCGCTGGGCCCGTGGGTCTGGGCCATGGTGTCGGCGCCGCGCTGAGGTCGCGCCTGACCTGGAGGATCCGGGCCGGGTGGCAAGCTCGGCGGCTCTGGGCGGCGAGGTCGGGTGAGGCGGGCCAGAAGGGTTGGCCGGAGAGGGTGGCCGGAGGGTTCGGGCCGGGGATTCAGGCCCGACCGTTGGGCAGCGGCGTCAGGCGGCCCTCCCGGTCCACCCGGTAGTCGATGCCCCGCCAATGGACCCGGTTGCCGCCGAGGGCCGCCACCCACACGGCCGCCCCGAGCAGGTCCCTCACCGCGGCCATGCCGAACACGAAGGCGTCGTCCCGCCGGGCCTGTCGCCCCGGCAGGGCCGCCAGCCGCCAGGCCAGCGCCTGGGCCATGGCCGACCGGGCGATGACCAGGCCCATGAAGAGGCCCACCCACGCCCCCCGGACGCCGGGCGGCAGGGCCGGGTGCCCCCAGGCCGTCGCGGCGGCGAGCGCGTTCCACAGGGTGGCGTTGGCGAGGATGCTGGCCGCATAGGGCGCGGGCCGGCACACCCGGATCGTGCGGTTCCAGCGCACCTGATGCGTCCAGATCGCCCGCCATCCGGTCGGGGTGTCGAGGCATTCGACCACCACCGGGCACAGCTCGATGCGTCCGCCGGCCGCGGCGATCCGGTGGCCGATCTGGAAGTCGTCGGCCAGGTGGTCGGCCACCGCACGGAAGCCCCCGATGCCCTCAAGGGCGGTCCGGCGGATGAGCATCGAGGCGCCGAGGGCGAAGTCCATCGGGGCCAGCGTCCGCGACTGCAGCACCTGGCTCCAGAAGTCGGCGTTGACGGCCGTGGCCTCCCATTCCATGGCGGCATTGGCCGGGTTGGCCAACCGGTAGAAGCAATGCACGAGGGCCACCCCGGGATCCCCCAACGGCCGCACCATCTGCGAGACGAGGTCCGGCGGGGCCAGCACGTCGGCGTCGCTGACCAGCACCAGCCCGTGGGCGATTTCCTCCCCGACCTGGGCCAGCTTCGACACCTTGGCGTTGGCGCCCATCCGGTCGGGACAGACCCGCAGGCGCGCGTCCCGGTGCGGATGCTCGGCGATGAGCCGCCGGACCAGCGGGACGATCGGGTCCGCCTCGTCGGCCACCACGAAGAGGAACTGCAGCGGCCCGGCGTGGTCCTGGGCGAGCCAGCTCCGCAGGCACCGCTCCGAATGGTCGGGGTCGAGTCCCTTGAGCGGCTTGAGCAGGCAGACCCCGGGAGGCGGCGCGGAGGGGCGGCCGGTGTCGGCATCGGGCGTGCGCCGGTGCAGCGGGAAGCGGATCGCCGCCAGGAACTGCCAGGTCACGATGCCGAAGCCGAGCACGGCCAGCGTGCCCGGGAGGGCGAGCGCGATGGTCTGGGCGGTCGTCATGGCGGGGATCGTCCTCGGAGCGGGTGCCGTCAGCGAGCGGCGCTCCCCACGGCATCGCTCCAGCGGCCCCCGCCGAGACGCTCGGCCAGGCCCTCGACCAGTTCCCGCACCAGTCCCGGCCCCTCGTACACGAGGCCGGAGTAGACCTGGAGCAGCGTGGCCCCGGCCGTGACCTTCTCCCAGGCGTCGGCCGCCGTGAAGATCCCGCCCACGCCGAGGATCGGCACCGCACCCCGGGTCTGGCGATGCAGGTGGCGGATCACCTCGGTGCTGCGCGCGGCCAGCGGCCGACCGCTCAGGCCGCCCGCCTCCCGGTAGATCCGCTGCGCCAGGTGGTCCTGCCGGGATGGCCGCGCCAGCGTGGTGTTCGTGGCGACCAGCCCGGCCACCTGGCGGGGGCCCACGAGGCTCACGATCTCGTCGAGGGCGTCGAACGACAGGTCGGGCGCCACCTTGACCAGCACCGGCCGGGGTGCATGACCGACGGCCAGCCCGGCGTTGACCTCCTGGAGCGCGGCGAGGATCCCGTCGAGGGCCGCCTTGTCCTGCAGTTGGCGGAGGTTCGGGGTGTTGGGCGAACTGACGTTCACCACGAAGAAGTCGGCCAGGGGCCACAGCGTCCGGAACGACTGGGCGTACTCGCCGGCGGCCTCCTCGAGCGGGGTGGCCTTTGACTTGCCCAGGTTGATGCCCACCGGGTGGGCGGGCCACAGCCCCTCGGAGCGCCAGGCGGCCAGCCGTTGGGCCAGGGCCTCGGCCCCGCCGTTGTTGAAGCCCATCCGGTTGACCAGCGCGCCATCCGGCACGCTCCGGAACATGCGCGGCTTCGGGTTGCCGGGCTGGGCCCGGCCCGTCACCCCGCCCAGCTCGCTGAAGCCGAACCCGAGGGCCTCCCACATGGGCACGGCCGCGCCCTGCTTGTCCATGCCGGCAGCCAGCCCGACCGGGTTGGGGAACCTGAGGCCCAGGGCCTCCACCGGCAGCGGCGCCGTCTCGAAGAGCGCATGCGCCAGCTTCCGGCTCCCGGTGCAGCGGCTGGCGCGCGCCAGCAGGCCGAGGGTCCGGTCGTGGACCGCCTCCGAGTCCTGGGCGAAGAGGAACGGCCGGGCGAGGTTTCGGTAGAGCCAGCTCATGTGGCGGAGAGCCTGCACGCAACCCGGCGCCCCGGGCAAATGGGCTTTGTCCCAAGGGGGCATCGAAGGCCCCCTGGCATACCGGACCCCGGGGTCCGCCCAAAATGCCGCTTCCTTGACGACCCCGGGGTTGGCAGCGTCGGGCGACGCTTCCGATCCGGAGGCACCCCATGTCCATGCCAGCCACCGCCGCCGCCAACCCCACGCCCCGTCCGGTCCGAGGCGCCGGATGGATCCGGGCCCTGCCCCTGGGTCGCAAGCTCCACCCCGTCTTGGGCTGGATCAACGGCACCTCCGGGCTGGTGTCCGTCCCGTTCGGGGCCGGGCGGCTGTCACACCCGGCCTCCTGGACCAAGGCCATCGCCACGCTGCTCGTCGCCGGGGAGCACCTCCTGCCCGAGTTCGGCCTCATCGCCCCCATCCTGCGGGGGCTGCGTCGGGGCACCGTCGTCGATGTCGGGGCCAACCTCGGCTATTTTCCCCTGTTGATCCGCCGCGAGACGGACCTGCCCGTGCTGGGGTTCGAACCCCAGCCCTTCCTCCACGGCCTGGCCGCCGTCAGCGTCGCCGACAGCGGGTTGTCAAAGGTCGAGCTGCGACGGTTGGCCTGTGGCGACGCCCCGGGCGAGGTGCTCTTCCAGAGCGGTCCCAACGGCAACATCGTCTCGTCCGAGGAGGCTGCCGCGGCCGACAGGGTTTCGGCGGGAACCGCCCTGACCGACCTCGATGCCGCGGCCGAGACCACCCTCAGGCGTCGCCCCATCATCCCGGTGCCGGTGGTCACCCTCGACTCGGAACTGGCCGCCACCGAGGTCGCGCTCCTGAAGATCGATTGCGAGGGGTATGAACTGCGGATCCTCGAGGGCGCCCGGGAGGTGCTTCGCCGCGACCGCCCCGTCCTCCTGATCGAGGTCCATCCCCAGTTCCTGCCCCAATTCGGCGGCAGCGTCCGGCAGGTGGTCGACTTCCTTTCCCCGGCGTATGACCTCGAGGCCTGGGACTTCAGCCCGGATCGCGGATCGATCGGATTCCTCCGGAGCCTGACCCGATACGCGCCGGATCGAGGACGCCGTTTCCCCGACCTCGAGTCCATGATCACCGCCGCCGCCACGCCGCCGTTGCCCACCCAGTTATACCTTCTGGCCCATCCCAAGGCCTGAACTGAAATCAACCGGACCCGACCGAACCATGGGCACGTTTCTTCGCCAACTCTGGCCGTTTGTTGCCCCCCATAGCAGCCGGTTGGTGGCGGGAGCCTTGTCGGGCCTGATCTACGCGCTGGGAGGCTCCCTGTTGTTGCTGGCGGTGAAGCTGGTCCTCGAAGCCATCTTCCCCACCGAAGGGGCCCGAGATTTGGTTCAATCGCTCGGGAAGCTGCCGGCGCTGCTCCGGGATCCGCTGCTGGCGGCCATGGAATCCCTGCACAGCCGTGTCGATACAGGGTCGCTGCCCTGGATCATCGCCAGCGTTCCGATGGCCATGGTTCTCCGCGGCGGGGGGGCCTACTTGAGCCTTTACTGCATGACCTGGGTGGGCACGGCGACGATCCATGACCTGCGGGTTCGGATTTTTGATCATTTGGAGCGGCTATCGCTGGATTACTTCACGACGGCCCGGACGGGGGATCTCCAGTCCCGGCTGATGAACGATACCCAGGCGATCCAGCAGTGCATCGCCCAGGGGTTCTCCACCATCGCCCGTGAACCGGCGACCGTGGTCGGTATCCTGATTTTCCTCTTCTCCATGCAGACCCGACTCACCCTGGTGGCCCTGGTCGTGTTTCCATTGGTGGTGGTTCCGGTGGTGGTCTATGGCCGGAAGGTGCGGCGTTCATGGAAGGCGGCCCAGACCCACACGGCCGAATTGAGCGATCTCATGCAGGAGACCTTCACGGGGATCCGTGTGGTCAAGGCCTTCAACCTGGAGGCCACCATGACCGAGCGCTTCAGTGCCACCTCGCGGCGCATCACGGGTCAGTTCATGCGGTTTGTGCGTGGGAGCGAAATCCCGGGTCCGGTCATCGAGACGTTCGGGGCTGTTGGCGTCAGCCTCATGCTGCTCTACGTGCTGCGGTTGCCCAAAGGCGAGCGACCGAGCTCGGGCGACTTCACCTCCTTCGTTGGTTCGCTGTTCATGCTCTATCAGCCCATCAAGAATCTCAGCCGCCTTTGGAGCCAGCTGGAGCAAGGCCGGGCCGCGGGTGAGCGGTTGTTCCCGATTTTGGCGACGGCGAGTTCGGTTGTGGAACCCTCGCAGCCCCGAGCCTTGGGTGCCCAGGGCGCGACCGTCTCCTTCGAGAATGTCTCGTTCCGGTACACCGACCGACCGGTTCTCGACGGGTTCTCGTTGTCCATCCCGACCGGATCGCTGGTGGCCCTGGTCGGGGAGAGTGGTTCCGGCAAGACCACCGTGGCCAATCTTCTGCTGCGTTTCTACGATCCGCAGCTCGGTCACATCCGAATCGGTGGCGTCGATTTGCGGGAGGTCCGTTCTTCAGACCTCCACCACCAGATGGCTGTGGTCAGTCAGGATACGATGCTCTTCAACGACACGATCCGGGCCAACATCCGCATGGGTCGTCCCGGGGCCACCGACGTCGAGATCGAGGCCGCGGCCCGGGCAGCGCATGCCGATGGCTTCATTCGCGAAACGCCGCAAGGCTATGATACGGTGGTCGGAGAACGGGGTAATTCACTCTCCGGCGGACAACGTCAGCGCATCGCCATCGCCCGTGCGATCCTCCGCAACGCCCCCATCCTGGTGCTCGACGAGGCCACCAGCGCCCTCGATGCCGAATCCGAGCGCGCCGTCCAGGCGGCCCTCGAGACCCTCATGGTCGGACGCACCACCCTGTGCATCGCCCATCGACTGTCCACCATCCAGCGCGCCGACCTCATCGTGGCGATGGAGGCCGGACGGATCGCCGAGCAGGGCACCCACGCCGAGCTCCTCGCCCGCGGCGGGCCCTACGCGCGGCTTCATGCGCTGCAGTCGGGCGGTGCCTGAGAAGCGGCCCTGCGTCGGCGGGAGTCCTCCGGGAAAGGGAAGTCCCAACGGGAGCCCTGGCTCCGGTGCGGCCCCTGGGCTGTCCCGGTCGTGTCGGATCGACCGCGTTGGTCCGGTGGCGCTGCCCGCCGGTCCATTGCGGCCGTCAGCGGCGCCACCAGCTGCGGCCCGACGAGGCGGGCGGGGCGGCCTGCGTGGCGGTGCCCGGCGCGGGGGCGGTTTCGGCGTTGCGCCCGGTGAGCTGGCGGACCAGCACCTGGCTCCGGGCCGCCGTCAGCGCCATGATGAACTCGTCGTAGCTGGCGAACCTCTCGCCCGGGTTCTTGGCCATGGCCCTGGACAGCGCGTCGCTCGTGGGCCGGCTGATGGCCGGACTCACCTCGCGGGCCGGCCGCAGCGGGATGGCTAGGTGCGCCGCGACGACGTCCTCCACCGACGGGGCCTCGAAGGGCACGTGGCCGGTCAGCGCGTGGTACAGGGTGCCGGCGAGGCTGTAGATGTCGCACAGGAACGTGTCGCCCTCCTGGCGAACCCGCTCCGGGGCGATGTAGTAGGGCGTGCCGAAGATCGGTGCGTAGGCGTCGGTGTCGGCGTCGGCCTTCTTGGCGAGCCCGAAGTCGACGACCTTGGGCTCGCCGTCCGAGCTGAAGAGGATGTTCCCGGGCTTGATGTCGAGGTGCAGCAGCCCGCGTTTCAGGGCCGCCTGCAGGGCCCCGGCGACCTTGATGCCGATGTCGAGCACATCGAGCTCGGGCAGGGTCTTCTCCGCCTCGATCCGGCTGTCGAGACTGCCGGCGTCGGCGACCTCCATGGCCAGGAACCGGTAGCCCTCGTGGTAGTCGAAGGCGTAGATGTGGATGATGTTGGTGTGGTTGAGCTGGGCGCAGGCCCGGGCCTCCACGGCGAAGGCGGTCACGGCGGCGGGGTCGTCGGCCAGTTCGCGCTTCATGAGCTTCACGGCCACCTCGCGCCCCAGGGCGGTGTCCCAGGCGCGGTACACGGTGCCCATGCCGCCCGAGGCGATCTCCGAGCGCAGCTCATACTGCCGGAGCATCATGGGCATCATCACCGTGGCCTGGCACTTCGTGCAGGTCATCGTGTCCAGTGGCGCCAGGTCGCCCGGGATGAACTGCTTGGCCCCGCACGCCGGGCACGAGACCATCTTCAGGGCTTTTTTCTGGGGTGCGGTCTGCTCCATGTGTTCGATTGCCCTGAGTCTAGGCCCGGCCGCTCCGGGGACAAGGACGGGGAGGGGATTTCGCCGCCGGGCGCGGCGAGGGAGGGTCGGGAGTCGCTGGCGAAACCGGCCCGCGCCGGTTCTTCAGGTCACTTCTTGGGATCGAGGTTGGCGGCGAGGTCGGCCTCGCTGATCGAGGACTCCACCCCGCCGGCCGGCACGTCCATCTGGGCGAGCCAGAGCAGTGCGTTGAGGAAGATCTTCCGCTGGTTCGGGTCGCCCCAGTTCTTGTGCGTGTGCCCGCCGGTGAAGCCCATGCCCCGGCCGCCGTCGAGGCGCTCGTGCACCCACATCATGGCCTCGCGTCGGCCGGAGGCGGCGACGATGTGGGCGTAGGGTCCGGCGGGATGGACGTAGGGTCCCTTGCGCACCGCGTCGGAGGGCGCGTCGTCGAGCAGCCAGGTGACCGGGCGGCCATTCTCCGACCAGCGCATGTTCACATACCATTCGTCCCGGGTGGAGAAGGGCTTCACGCCGCGGCTCACCGGGTGGTCGGGAAAGGTCGTGAACTTCGGCGACCACATGGGGTTGATGCTGTAGAGGTGCTCGTAGTGCCCGCCGATCCAGCGGATCATCGCCTCGCCCGGGTCGCCGGCCGGCACCTCGACGCCGTAGTGGGCGAAGCCCAGGCCGACCCCGCGCGAGGCCAGACGGTCGAGGAAGGCCATGCGCTCGGGCCGGATCGCCGGATGGCCGCCGCCGCCATCGGCGTAGACCAGGAGCGCATCGACCCGTTCAAGGGCCGCGTTGTCGTCGACCGTCTTGCCGCCCTCGACCCTCGTGGGCCAGCCGTTGGAATGCACCTGCACCTGCAGGTTCGGCACGCCGGCCAGGGCCTTTTGGAGGAGCAGGCATCCCGCTCGGAACTCGTGCATGCCGGCCGGGTGGCTGGGGCGCCCGGCGATGAGGGCGATGCGGCGGGTCTTCGGGGCGTCCTTGGCCTCGAGGATCGCCGGGGTCGCCAGCAGCAGGACCGTCGAGGCGGCGAGGAGGGCGTGCAGGAGTCGTTTCATGGATCGCCCCAACGTTTTCCCCGGGGACGCCTCCGGTCAAGGCGTTGTCCGGAGGTTGTCGGGGTTGCCGACCCCGGTTCCCGATCCGCCGGTTTCAATGGTGGCCGTGCCGCCGCAAGGCGTCGGCAAACTTCCGCAACCCACCGGCAGCGGGCGGCGACGGAGACCGTCTAGGATCGGTGGCGATGATTGGGAAGCGATCGACGGGAAGCGGGATGCGGTCGGGTGGTCCGGGCATGGGCCTCATGGGTCTCCTGCCGTGGGTGGCGGCGGCCTGTGCGCTGGTCCCGGCGGCTGCGGCTCAGGACGGAGTCGACGGGGTGCCGCAGGGGCCTTCCCCGGCGGTCTTCCCCGAGGTTGCCGGCATGCTGCCGCGCACGACCATCCTCGGTGAATCCGACGCCGACGACGTGGTGTCGCGTCCCTTCCCCGCCGAGATCGAGGGCACGAAGGTGTATGCGGGCAAGAAGGTCACCCTGCTCGACTTCGACGCCCTGCCGCAGATGCAGAACGACAACTACCGGCAGGCCTTCTCGCAGATCCCGGGCCTGCTGGTCAGCGAGCTACCGAATGCCAGCCTGCTCAGCCTCGGCTACCGGGGCATCGGCGACCCGCATGAGTCCCAGAACCTGCTGGTGCTCAAGGACGGACTGCCCTTCGTGCTCGATCTCTACGGCTACCCCACCGTGTACTTCGCGCCGCCCTTCGAGTCGGTCGACCGGCTCGAGTTCGTCCGCGGCGGCGCTTCGCTGATGTATGGGCCGCAGCCTTCGGGTGCCCTCAATTACGTCACCCACCAGCCCCGTCGCGACCGGCCCGTTGCGCTGCGCACCCAGCACGTCGCGGGCAGCTACGGGCTGTACACGACGCACTCCCTGCTCGACGGCACCGTCGGCAAGCTTGGCTACCTGGTGTCCTTCGACCACCGGCAGGGCGACAGCTTCCGGCGCGCCAACGGCGACTTCCGCCTCGACAGCGGGTCGATCCGGCTCGTGTACGAGGCCGTCCCCGGGACCCGCTGGTCCTTCGACATGGATGCCACGGCGGCCGACAGCGGGGAACCCGGAGGCCTGACGCTCCGGTCCGGGCCCGGCCTGCTGAACTACCAGGACGACCGCCGGGCCACCCAGAACCTGCATGACCGCATCCGCGTCGAGCGCTACCAGCCCTCGGTCGGCCTGGAACACGCCTGGGGCGAATCCACGCTGATGACCGCCCGGGCTTGGGGTGGCACTTATGAGCGCCAGTCGCTGCGCCAGCGCAATTCCGGTGGAAGCGCCTTCGGCAATGTCGGCAACCTGATCGACTCGAATACGATCAACACGCACCGCTACGCCACCTTCGGATCCGAGGCCCGGGTGCGCCACGAGTGGCAGGCCTGGAACGCCGATCACACGCTGGTCGGCGGCGTCTCCACCTACGCGTCGGAGGCTCCATTCGAGGTCGACCGCGGGGCCTCGGCCGACGCCGAGACCGGCACCCCGCGCCAGCGTTCGGAGCGCCGGACGGCTGCCGGCAGCGTCTTCGCCGAGAACGTCTTCCGCATCGGACGCCTCAGCCTCACGCCCGGGTTCCGTCTCGAGAACATCCACCAGTCCATCCGCGAGACGCTGAACCTCGACAAGACCACTTCGCCGCTGCTGCGGGACAGCGGGCTCAACACCGTGCCGCTGGGCGCGATCGGGTTGAGTTGGACCCTCGCCCCCGAGAACGAGCTCTACGCCAACCTCAGCGAGGGCTACAAGGCCAAGACCTACGCCGACGCCGTCCCGCTGGGCAACAACACGGCCGTGAGCGGCACCCTGGATCCCGGGCGCACCTGGACCGCCGAGGCGGGTGTCCGCGGTCGCCCCGGCGACGTCTGGCACTACGACCTGAGCGTGTTCCGCATCGACTACGACGACCGTTTCGGGTCGGTGACCTCCGGCGGTGTCACCCGTTTCGAGAACGTGGGCCGTTCGATCAACCAGGGCGTGGACGCCTCCACCGAACTGGATCTCATCGGTTTGTCCGACCGGTTGCGGGGCACCCGCCATGGGGAGGATTGGGGATCCCTGAGCGTCTACGGCAACCTGTCGTGGCTGGATGCCGAGTTCGTCTCCGGCCCGCTCGAGGGACTGACCCCGCAGTACGCCCCCGACTACATCCTGCGTACCGGCCTCATTTACCGCCTGGGTCGACGTGTGAAGGTGGCCTGGCTGGGAACCTTCGTGGACAACCATTTCGCCAACGACAACAACTCGGCCGACTTCCGCATCCCGGGCTACACCGTTTGGGACCTCACCGCCGAGTGGGAATTCTGGCCCGACCGGGCCCGCCTGTTCGGGGGGCTCAACAACGCCTTCGACCGCCACTACTGGTCGCGTGTCCGCCCCAACGGCATCGATCCCGCCGTGGGGCGCAACGTGTACGCCGGCCTGTCCCTGCAGTTCTGAGTCCCAGCCCCGGGGGGCGGGGTGTTACTTCGTGGGGCCTGGATCAACGGCCGAGGAATGCCTCGGGAGTCCGTGCCATGGGGGCTCCAGCGCCGAGGAGTCGCCGGTCGTGCGTGAGCAGCGGGACCTGCAGCCTCCTGGCCACCACGAGGTACTCCGCATCGTAGGCACTCACGCCGGAACGGGCGCATTCCTCCAGCACCTCGTCGGACGAAACAGGGTGTTCCTGTGAGCCGATGACGGTTTCGGCCTCGGTCATCTTGAGGAGAGCCTCGGCCAATGGAAGGTGGTTCACCCGCATTTGGGTGGCCAGGACGTTCCGGAATTGCGAGCGCCACAGCAGAGGTGCGGCCCACGAAGGTTCCTGCAGGAACACGGCTTCGGCCACTCGGGTCCGCGGACCTGCCAACAGCAGGTAGGCGATGAGGTTGCAATCGGCGACGATCATCGACGTCGGCTGTCCTTGGCCGTCGCGAGAAAGGAATCCGTCAGTGGTGCGATTCCCGCCTGAGCCAGACGTGTGCGTGACGCGCGGATTTGTTCGAGAAGCTCGGCGGCATTCCGCTCAGTGGGTGCGATGACCTGTTCCAGGCAGGCGATGACCTCGCCGTTCAATGACCTCCGATTGCGCAGGGCGCGTCGCTTGAGTCCCTCGTGCAAGGCCGTTGGGATGCCTTTCAACGTGAGTGTCGGCATGGGACAACCGTAATGGAATCAAAATGGTTTTCAAGGTGCCCACGCATCCCACGAACCCTCATCCGGGTCGTGGTTGGCTGGTGGTCATCGCCGCCAGTTGTCCACAGCCGGCGGCGATGTCGATGCCGCGCCGCTGACGGACGGTGCTGGGCAGTCCGTAGAGGAGCAGGATGTCCTGGAAGGCCCGTGCGGCGGTGCCGCCCGTGGGCTGGCCCGCGTATCCTTCGGTGGGATTGAGCGGGATGAGGTTCACCTGCGACGGGATGCCTTGCAGCAATCGGCCGAGGGCGTGGGCATGGTCAGGGCCGTCGTTGCGGCCTTCGATGAGCGTCCACTCGAAGAAGATCCGGCAGCCCAACGTCGCGGTGTGCTCGCGGCAGGCGTCCATGAGTTCGTCCAGCGGCCACTTGCGGGCCACGGGGATGAGTGCGGCCCGCTCGGCCTGGGTGGCCCCATGCAGCGACACCGCCAGACGCACCGGTTGGCGTTCGGCGGTCAATCGACGGATGCCCGGCACCACCCCCACGGTGGACACGGTGATCTTGTCGGCGCCCAGCGACAGCCCGGCCGAATCGCGCACGATGGCGATGGCCTGCATCACCGCATCGTAGTTGTGCAGCGGTTCGCCCATGCCCATGAAGACCACGTTGCGCAACCGCTCGTGCCGGTGGAACACCGAGGCGTGCCGTGGATTGGCCAGCGCCGGCGCGGGCGGTTCAGGAGCCTCGGTCGCGTCGGATCGGTCGCGTCGGGGCGCCGTCTCGCGCAACACCCGGTCCACGTGCAGCACCTGTCCGACGATCTCCCCGGCCGTGAGGTGGCGGGTGTAGCCGCGCTGCCCCGTGGCGCAGAACACGCAGCCCATGGCGCAGCCGACTTGCGAGCTCACGCAGGCGGTGGTCCGCCCGCTGTAGCGCATGAGCACCGTCTCGATGACTTCGCCGTCGGGCAGTCCCAGCAGGTACTTGCGAGTGAAGCCGTCGGAGGAGCGCGTCTCTCGCAGCACGGCCGGGAACCGGAGGTGATGTTCGCGCAAGACCTGCTCCACGAAGCGCGGCGGCAGCCGATCCGAGGTCTGGAACTCGCGCAGTCCGGCTTGATAGAGCTGGTACCAGAGCGTGCTGGCATGCACCTCGGCGAATCCCCAGGCCTTGGCCCTGGCCTTCCACTCCGCCCGCGTCAGCCCCAGCACTTCTGCCGGGCTGGCTGTCGGATGAATCTCAGCATCGGATTGCACCTCGGCCTCGGACATCGGCCGCGAACCTAGGGCAATGGAACCCGCGGCGGAAGGAAGGTTAGGCCACCACATCGGTGAATCCTTCATCGGGCGACAGGCTTCGGATCGGTCGGGCCAGGCAGCGTCGAATCGGAGCGAGGGTGCTCCTGCGATTCAGTGGAGTGTCTCTGGAATCGTTCCCGTGGTATTCCAAGCTGGGAGTCTTGCATGGTTTCCCACCGATACTTCAACCGTTCACCGAACTTTCATCATGGGACTCCTCAGCAACCTGCTCGGCAATGCGTCCGAGGTCGACATCGCCAAGATCCAGGCCGAACTCGAACCGGTGCTCGTGCCCGGCGAGACCATCGGCCGCGGTTTCAAGGTGTTCCGCGACTTGTTCATCTTCACCGATCACCGCCTCATCCTCATCGACCGTCAGGGGATCACCGGCACGAAGGTCAGCTACCACAGTGTGCTCTACCGGAACATCACCCAGTTCAGTGTGGAGACCGCGGGGTCGTTCGACGCCGATTCGGAGCTCAAGATCTGGGTGTCGGGGGGCGGTCTTCCAATCACCAAGGAATTCAAGCGGGGCACCGACGTGGTGGGCATCCAGAAATATCTGGCCTACTGCGTGTTCGGCGGATCCATCGAGCAGCGCTGAGCCCATGCTGCCGTTGGAGCCGGTTTGAAATCATCGGCGATGTCGGGCATGCTGGTCGAGGCATGCGAATTCCGGGCGACGATACGGATCGACCGTGGCGGAAATCCCGCCTCGCGGCGCGCATCCTGTTTCGCAAGGAGGCCGGTCGCATGACGGCCCGTGACCAGCGCATCGGTCGACGGCTCGCCCTGGATCCGGAGGTCACCAACCGCTTGATCCAACCGGGAATCTATTCCCTCCGATATCAGGGACGCCGCATTGGAGACCGCAAACATGAGTTCGACCAAAACCTGGGACTGGTGGCGCGGTGACGTGGATTGGAGCACGCCGGCCGGGCGGTTGCTCCGCGCCTTTTTCGACGGACTGCCGA
>Ga0194119_10001190_pt1 | contig 48206 bp, 42 predicted proteins | sample TA2MahC100mmetaG_FD_148620 | JGI IMG/M metagenome (GOLD analysis project Ga0194119, IMG submission 148620) | Freshwater microbial communities from Lake Tanganyika, Tanzania - TA2015018 Mahale Deep Cast 100m | ecosystem: Environmental > Aquatic > Freshwater > Lake | place: Tanzania: Lake... | reverse complement strand
CCGACCAACTCCAACGCGTGCGAAAAGTGCAGACCCACCCAGCGCCAAAAACGCAAAGCGGACTCGCGCCCGCAATCATGTCGCGGAAAAAATCACAATCGCGCGGCGGTGGGATGAATAAGACGGGCTAGTAATGCGGCCAGCGCTGTCCGGCTGGCGTTACGTGTCTGGTTTACGATTAGTTGCGCGTCGATCGATGTCTTTCGAGCGTCTTGTTCCAATTTCAATCGGTCGGCCTCAGCCTTTTTTATCTCAGCCGCTAATTTTGCAATATTCAGCGCCCGCTCTACGCTGCTCAAATCCTGGGTCGACTCCATGCTCTTAAGCGCGGAGTCGACTGCCTCTGAAATTCGATCAGGCATGATACCCTCCGTCTACTCCTCCATCTTCAGCGCCGCAATAAACGCCTCCTGCGGAATCTCGACGCGGCCGAACTGGCGCATCTTCTTCTTTCCCTCTTTCTGCTTCTCCAAAAGCTTGCGTTTGCGCGTCACGTCGCCGCCATAGCATTTCGCGGTCACGTCCTTGCGGAAGGCGCGCACCGTCTCACGCGCGATAATCTTGCCGCCAAGCGCCGCCTGGATCGGCACCTGGAACATATGCGGCGGAATGAGCTCTTTGAGCTTCTCGCACATCTGCCGGCCGCGGCCTTCGGCGCGCGTGCGATGCACGAGCATCGAGAGCGCGTCGACCGGCTCGCTGTTGACGAGAATGCTCATCTTGACGAGATCGCCGACGCGATAGTCGGTAAGCTGATAATCAAAGCTCGCATAACCCTTCGAAATCGACTTCAAGCGATCATAGAAATCGAACACGACCTCATTGAGCGGCAGATCGTAGACGGCCATGGCGCGCTTGCCGACATAGTTCAAATCGACCTGCACGCCGCGCCGGTCCTGACAGAGCTTGAGCACCGAGCCGAGATAGTCGTCCGGCGTCAGAATCGTCGCCCTGATCCAGGGCTCCTTGATCTCCTCGATCTTCACCACATCCGGCATGTCGGCGGGATTATGCAGCTCGATCTCGTCGCCGTTGGTCAGCGTGATCTTGTAAATCACCGACGGCGCCGTCGCGATCAGATCGAGATCGAATTCGCGCTGCAGCCGCTCCTGAATGATTTCAAGATGCAGCAGGCCCAGAAAGCCGCAGCGAAAGCCGAAGCCGAGCGCCGCGGAGGTCTCCATTTCATAGGAGAAGCTCGCGTCATTGAGGCGCAGCTTGGCGATCGCGGCGCGCAGGTCTTCAAAATCCGCGGCGTCTACCGGAAAAAGCCCGCAGAACACCACGGGCTGCGCCGGCTTGAAGCCCGGCAGCGGCTCGGCGGTCGGCTTCTTGTCGTCGGTGATCGTGTCGCCGACGCGCGTATCGGCGACCTGTTTGATCTGCGCGGTGATGAAGCCGACTTCGCCCGGCCCGAGCGATGCGACATCCTGCATCTTGGGACGGAAAACGCCGATCTTGTCCACTTCGTAGTGGGCGTCGGTCGCCATCATTTTTATCTTCTGGCCCTTCTTCAGGGTTCCGTCGAAGACGCGCACCAGCACGACGACGCCGAGATAGGCGTCGTACCAACTGTCGACCAGCAGCGCCTTCAAGGATGCCTTTTCGTCGCCGGCAGGCGGCGGCAGGCGGGTGACGATCGCTTCCAGCACGTCGGGGATGCCGACGCCAGTCTTGGCGGAAATGAGCACGGCGTCCGAAGCGTCGAGTCCGATCACCTCCTCGATCTGCTCCTTGATGCGGTCGGGCTCCGCCGCCGGCAGGTCGATCTTGTTGAGGACGGGCACGATCTCATGGCCGGCGTCGATCGCCTGATAGACGTTGGCGAGCGTCTGCGCCTCGACGCCCTGCGAGGCGTCGACGACGAGCAGCGATCCTTCGCAGGCCTTCAGCGAGCGGGACACCTCATAGGCGAAGTCGACATGGCCGGGCGTGTCCATCAGATTGAGGACATAGTCCTTGCCGTCCTTGGCCTTGTAATTGAGGCGCACCGTCTGCGCCTTGATGGTGATGCCGCGCTCGCGCTCGATGTCCATCGAATCGAGCACTTGCTCGACCATCTCGCGCGCGGCGAGCGTTCCGGTCTCCTGAATCAGCCTGTCGGCCAGGGTCGACTTGCCGTGGTCGATGTGGGCGACAATCGAGAAATTGCGGATGTTTTCGATTTTGTGGGCGGTCATGGGCGCGGGATAGCAGCGACCGCCCAGGAAGGAAAGGGCGGGTCGCGCTACCTCCGCCGTTGTCGGGGCTGCCGCCTGTAGCGCGGCGACCGAACCCGAGGAGGCTATTTCTTCTCCATTCGCCCTTCGAGTTCCGCCTTGCCGCGGTTGAACAGTTCGATCGCCTTGGGGATGGCCCAGCGAATGAAGGCGTCCGCCGCCTTTACGGCCATGCAGCCAATCTGGGTCACGATGGCGACCGTCTTGTCGAACCAGGGCAAAGCCGGACTGTCCGCCGGAATCTTGCCTCTCACCCAGGCGACGCCATTCGTGGTCTGTTGCGAGACCAAATTCCACAGCACGACGGCGGGATCGGACGAGGGCGCCGTGGCGATGGCGTGACGCAGCCGGGCGATCTCCGCCGTGGCCTCGTCGACCCGGCGATCGGCGGCTTCGAGCTGCGCGGAGAGCTGCAGCGCTTTCGCCGAAGCCTCGGCCTTCTCCGCGGCCAGCCGGTCGCGTTCCGAGGTCATCGCCGCAAGGCTGTCACGGAGGTCGTCGCGCTCCTTGGCGTAGGCATTGGCCTTGGCGACGATTTCAGATTTTTCAAAAATCTGCCGGTCGCGCTCCATGCGCGTCGATTTCAATTGCTCCTGCAGATTGTTCAAGAGGGAGCGGGAAACCGTATCTTCTGGCTGCGACGAAGTTTCATCGGACATGGCCGCCTCCTATTGAGAAATGGCTCGCAAGGGCGATGGGGTCGCGCGAGCACAACGGAAATGGCCTCGGTGGCGGTTCGGCCTCAAAATCGCGCGCCAAGCGCGAACATGTTTAGTGTCAAAAAGTGATTCTGCAAAATCTGGGCGGCGGACCCGGCCATTGCACAATGCATCTGCGTGGATTGCTCAATGCGCGCGACCGGCGGCCTCTTGCAGGCGCTGCGCCGCCGTCAGGCATTCACGCGGCGCCGCTGTACATTTGTCGCGCGCAGCGGCGGCGATCGCATCGCCGCCGGCATGAATGAGCGAGGAGACTTCCCTGACGGCGCCCTCCGCAAGGCCGCCGGCCTTGTGCCGCGTCTCCTCGCGCGCGACAGCGTTTTTCCTCGCAGCCGGCGCAAGATCGGCGCGCCACTGCAGCGCTACGAAAACAAGGAGCACGCAGATGGCGCATTTAATGAGGAAAAACAAAATCGTCTCCAGGACCGGAAGCGGCTCGTCGAAAGGATGTCGCGACTTGGTTGAGCGTCGGTAAACACTCACCGGATTTTTTGCGCCAAGAGTTTCGGCAAGAAAATGAAAACCATGTCGACGCGTCGCCGAACAACTCTTGACGTTTTCGTATCGGCTTAGCGGCTGCTTAAGGACGCTCCCTTATCTCTTCCGGCGATGAGGAGCGTGCGCCTTGAACAGCTTTGCCGACAAGAGCCGATATGAGTCATGCGTGAGCGCCGCTTTGCATGAGCGGGTCGTTGGGCGACCGGTGGAGGAGGCGCGCCATCGCGCCTTTATCGTCGCTCGGCTTTTCGTCGCCGCCTGTATCCTGCTCTCGGCGCCTCTACTGGCGTTTTTCCGAGGCGCCCCGACGATCGCCGAGTCCGTGATCTTCCTTCTAGCGCAGATTCCGCTGGTCTCCGTTATCGTGCTGTCGCGCACGGGAGATTTGCGCATCGCGCGGAGCCTCTCGATCGGCGGCTGGCTTGCGACGGCGACGGCCGTCCGCGCGCTTATGCCGGGCTACGACGCGTTCTCAGTCGCGCTGCTGCTCATCGCGCTCGTGGAATCCGCGCTCACGCCGGAAATTGGCGCGTTGGTCGTCATTGAAGTCGCCGCGATCGGCGTTCTAGCCCTGATCGCCGGCCAAAATCTGCGGGCGTCCCGCGAACTGCTGATGCAACATCCGGCGGCGGCGAGCTTGTTTGCGGCGTCAGCTCTTCTTTACGTCGCCGCCCTCCTCTACGGCGCCCTGCGCGTCGAGAAGACCCGCGCTCGGGCCGAGGCGCGAAACGACCAGGATATTGGGCTCCTTACCGGGGCCGACAGCGACATCCTGTTGCAGCTCGATCGTGCAGGCTTCGTCAATGCGGTCATGGGCGAAAGGCATCGCGCCTTTGAGCTCAACCAGAGAGATCTGATCGGCCGAGAATTCTTTCAGCGCATTCATGTCGCCGATCGGCCCGCCTTTCTGCAACTCGTCTCCGACGCCTTTGACGGCTGGGCGACGACGCCCGCATCCGTTCGCGTTCAGGTCGGCGTTTCGCGCAATCCGTCCAGCGAATGTGTCGAGCCCGTGTTCGCCTATTTCGAGGCGCGCATGCGCCGCGTCCGATCAGATGGCGGCAATGGCGCGCCCGACGCCGTCCTCTGCGCCCTGCGCGACGCCAACGCCGGGATCGAAGCGGACATCGCTCTCGCTGCGGCGCGCGCGGCGGCGGAGCGCGCAAGCACGAGCAATGTGCGCCTGCTTGCCGGCGTCAGCCACGAATTGCGTACGCCGCTCAACGCCATCATCGGCTTCTCCCAGATACTGGCGACCAACGAGATTACGTCATCGGAGCCCTCCAAACGGCGCGAATATGCGTCGATCATCGGCGACTCCGGGCGTCATCTGCTTGAGATCGTCAACTCCATCCTGGACATGTCCAAAATCGAATCCGGCGCGATGGAAATCGAGCCTGAGCCCTTTGCTCTGAGGACGCTGGCCGATCAGTGCTGCGACATGATGCAGTTGAAAGTCGATCAATCGGAGGTGACGCTCGCCCGCGACTTTGACGATGCGCTTGGCGACATCGTCGCCGACAAGCGCGCCTGCAGGCAGATCCTGATCAACCTGCTGTCCAACGCCGTGAAATTCACGCCGCCCGGCGGCGCGGTGAAGCTGCGGATTCGGGTCGAAGGCGATCAGGCGATCATTACCGTCGACGACGATGGCGTTGGCGTCGCGCCCTGCGATCTCACGCGCATCGGCGATCCCTTCTTCCAGGCCAGCGTAGCGTCCGACCGCCGCCATGAGGGCACGGGCCTCGGCCTTTCCGTCGTGTGCGGACTTGTGGGTCTGCATGATGGTTCGATCACCGTCGAGAGCGGACCTCGGGCCGGGACGACGGTTTCCGTACGACTGCCGCTCGACTGCCGCCTACGTCCCGGCGCGACCCGCCGTCCGGCGAGAATTGAAGCGATTGCGCGTCCCGGCGCCGCAACTGCGGCGGGCGTCGTCGTCGCGGAACCAGCAACGGTGAAGAAAATTGCCTAACGCCTCGCTCTACGCCTCACGCTTTCAGGCTTCGCCTACCGATCGCGCGCCGCCACGCGACGCAAGGCGCAATGGTCGCTCGTTCCTCGCGCGCATGTTGGGTTCCAAGCGGATCGGCGCCATGCTCATCCTCGGTATCGCCGCCGTGGCGGCGATCGGCGTGCCGATGAACGCGCTGTTTCTGCAGGATGGAAGACATCCGGCGCCGCTCTTCGCGGTTCGGCCATCGAGCGCCATCTTGGTCGCGCCGAGGCCGCCGATGCGGCCGGCAGCGATCGAAATCGAGCGGGAGAGCGGCGCTCCCGCGCGGCCGGCGCCCAAAGATCCCATTGCCAGCAAGCTCGCAAAGCTCGACGCCGGTCTTGAGACCGGCAAGGTCGAGCCGGCGAAGACCGATCCGACCACGGGCGCCGCCGACAAGACGCGCGACGCCATCGGCATGTTGATCCTGAGCAAGGCGCCGTCGGCCGCGGGCGCCGACAGGACGGAAAGACCCACGAAGACGCCAAGCGCGGAGAAGCCTTCGTCGATCGACAAGAGCGTTCTTTATGCGCAGCGCGCGCTGGTGAGACTCGGCTATGTGGTGCGCGCGGACGGCGTTTGGAACAGCGCGACGAGTCACGCTTTGGAGAAATTCGAGCACGACGCCGGCCTTCCGGCCAAGGGCCGAATTACGCCTAAGCTCCTTGAGCGGCTTGCGACGCTATCCGGATTGCCGCGCCGCTAAACAGCTCGGGTTCGACAACGGCGCCGCTCAAGCGCTAGTTTCTATTCTTATGCGTTTGAGGTCCGACATATTCGTCTCCGCCCTGATCCGTCGCGCGGAGGCGCAAGGCGCTGTCGCCATGCTGCGTCGGCGAGGCGCCGCCGAGGCGGGCGCGATCTTCGTCAAACTCGATCGGCTGGACGGACGGGCCGCGGTCTATGGTCCTGCCCCGCAAAGCGAAGAACTCCCGATGGGGGTCGATCGGCTGTTCGCGCGGGTGCATGCGGACGACTGGCTGGATCCGGCGGGGGCCGAGCAGCGACTGAAGCGGGAGATCATGTTCGACCCGGACCTCTGGATCGTCGAGATTGAGGATCGTGAAGGTCGCGTGTTCGTCGACCTCGCTGCATAGAGCGCGCTTTTGACTTTGAGATCCCGCGTCAAGCCGACTGATCGAGTTTGCGCGATGGCCGCGGTAAGGATTGCGTCGTGGCGGTGCGTCGCGATGCCGCCCCACCCGGGTCTTCTCGCGGTGGACGGCGAGAAATTTCGCATTCCGATCGCGCCGCGCCGGTCATTGCGCCGACGATCCGCGCCGCCGCCCGCTGCGGCGTCGAGCGAATCAAGCCGATCAAGGCGGGCGCGACGTCGGCATTGCGCCCGTTACTCGCACAAGCGGAAATAAGAACACGCGTTGCCGACTCAAGCGGAACGCCGATCGCTGCGAGCGCGAGCGCTAAGGCTTCGCCGAGATGGTCGGCGACGATCGCGCGAGCGCGATCCTTTCGACATTCAAGCGCCTCGGAAAGGAGAGCGGCCATGGCGCCGCGATCATGGCGTTGCGCCGCCGCTTCCAGTTTCGCAACGAAGTCGGCGTCGGCGCGAAGCGGGGCCTCGGTGACGCCGCTCGCCAATATCTGGCGACACGCGTTGAGAACGATCGCCATGCGCTCGAGACGACTCGCCGCAAGGAAGAGTGGCTCCGGATCAAGATCGAGGTCGTCTCGGTCGAGCAGCATGCGCGCGAGCGTCGCGTCATCGCGCGCCGCCATGACCAGCGCACGTCTCGAAGCCGAATCAAGATGCGCAGACAGATTGCCGGCGAGTGCGCGAAGCACTTCGCGCTCGCCGCGCGAGGCGAGCGCCAGCATCGTCTCCCGATCGAGATCGCGTCGGCGGGCTATCGCCGCGGCGAATTGCGCCGGCTCGCGCTCGGCGGCCGCGATTATATCGCGGCGCGCCAGGCCCGGCGCGAATTGAAAGGCGAGAGCCGCCGCGGGGCCGCCCTTCTCAAAAAGACGGTCGAAAATCGAGGCGGGCGTTTCGGGATGAAAGCAAAGCGGCAGCGCCGCGCGGGCCGCCGTTTCGGGGTCGATAATGTCGATAAGGCCGAGTGCAAGTTTTTCGAATTGCCGAACGTCAGCGGTCGGATGTATCGATCGCTCGACAAACTGATCGACGACGGTGCGAAGCATCAACGCGTCGACGATCCGACGCTGTTCCTTATCGGCGCCCATTGCAAGAACCGCTTGAACCCATACGCAACTTGCGGAAGATTTAGCATCCGGTCGTTGACGGAACATTAACCCTCGTGAACTCCTAATCGTCCGGACGGCTGATTCATCGTCGGCGGAAGGAGCTTTGGAGGCATCGCCATGGGGAAGGTCATCGCCTTCCAACCCCGCATGAAGGCGTCGCCGACGCGCAAGGGCGCGTTGGAGCGTGACGCCGAGATTCTGTTCTTTCTGGGCGTGCGCTACGTCCGGATGGACGACGCCGATCAAAGAACGATCTCCGAGCCAAAGTCTTGCGGCGCGCCGCCGAGCGGCGGCAAGCGGCGGCGCCGCGTCCGCGCCTAACTCAATCGGCAAGGACAAGCGCCCAATAAACCTTGTATTTCGCGCCGGGCGCATAGGCCGTGGCGATGCCCATCCGCTTCACCCGCGTGTCGAGCATGCGCGCATTATTCGGCGCAGAATCACGCCAACCAGAAAAAGCTTCCGCCAGCGTGCGATAACCTGCGGAAACATTCTCCACGGCCGCCGGCGTTTGAACGCCTGCGCTGGCGAGACGGTCGCCCAGTTCGCCGCGCGCAGCGAGATCGCCTCTTTGCGCCATGTCCCGCGCCTGCGCTTCGGCGACCCGTTGAAGACTTTCGTCGAGCGTTAGAGCGCCGAGCCCGCTGTTGCGCCGATAGAGCGAGATCATGTCTCGCGCCGCTGCAGGATCAACGCTCGCGCCGGCCGTCGCCAGAGAGCGATACATTGACGGCTCCGCCGCCGTCGCCGCACGCGGCGGCTCCGGCGCGGCGTTACAAGCGGCGAGTGCGCTGAGCGCCAGAAGAAAGACGAAACGAGGAAGTGAGGACAATGACATCCCGCGCATCTCGCGCCTCATTCTTTGAGAAACGATGAATGCGGAACGATTTTACTTCGCCGGCGCGCTCTCGGGCCGGGCGGCGTCCGCCGTAGCGTTGTCGGTTTTTTCGGTTTGCTCCTCGTCTTCGCTCTTGCCGCCGATCAGATCAGCCTCGATCGCCAGGGCGCTCGCCGCCGCGGCGGCGGCGAGCTTTTCGAGTTCCGGGATTTGAACGATCGTCGGCGGCGGCGCGGCGGCGGCGGCTCCAATCGTAATGCCAGCCTCATTGAGGCGCTGGTAGAGGTCGAAGTGCAGATCGCTGCGCACCCGCGCCGATTGTTCGACGTCTTCGACATAGCACCATAGTTCGAATTTGAAGGCGTTCGCCTCCATGCCGAGGAACATGACTTGTGGCGCGGGAATCCGCAAAACGCCTTCCTGTGCGCGCGCGGCGGCAAGAAGAATATCACGCATTTCCTCGGGATCGACGCCGGCATGGGGCGCGATGGCGATCTTGATGCGGCCGACCTTGTCGCCGCGCAGCCAATTCTTCACGACGCCAGCGACGAGATTCGAATTGGGCACGATCATCGTCGCGCGGTCGAAGGTCTCGATCTCGGTGGAGCGGACATTGATGCGTTTGACATAGCCCTGCTCGTCGCCGACCACGACCCAGTCGCCGACGCGAATGACGCGCTCCCAGAGCAGGATGAGCCCCGAGACGAAATTGTTGACGATCGACTGAAGGCCAAAGCCGATGCCCACCGAAAGGGCGCCGGCGACGATCGCCAGCTTTTCGAACCCAAGCCCGACATAAGAGAGAGCGAGCGCCGCGGCGAAGATGAATCCAACATAGCCAAGAGTCGCGCTGATCGAATTGCGTAACCCAAGATCAAGTCTGGTCAGCGGCAGAAAACGCGTGTCCAGCCAGTGGCGCAGGCCTTGAGTCGCGGCAAGCGCCGCGGCGAAGACCAGCATCGCCACAATCGCGCCCGAAGGCGAGATGGTGACGTCGCCGATCTTGAAGGAAATGAAGGCCGAACGAATGTTGGCGAGGAAATCGCCGGATTCATAGCCCAGCGGCGCGATCGCAGCCAGCGCCGCCGCCAGGAAACACAAAAGCGTCACGACGCCGGAAAGCAGCACGGCGAGAGGCGCAAGCTGCTCACGGCGCACGCCAAGGCCGCTGATCATATTGCGGCCGAGGAAACTTGTCGGCGCGAAGGCGGCTTCGATGGCGCCGCGCGACAGCGTCACCACGACATAGAGAATCGCCAGGACCGCCGCGATCCATCCCATCTGAAAAATAATGAAATTGGCGAAGGTGACATAGCCGGCGGCGCATGCGCCGACGAGCACGAGCGCCAAGAGAGCGCCGAAGAAACGCGCGACGCTCACCCAGTCGCGATCCTCCGCCGTCGTCACGGCCGCGCCCTTCTCGGCTTCGACGCGATTCGGCAGGCCGACGAGCACGATTGCGATGAGCGCCACGATGATCATCACGCCGAGCCCGCGCGTCACGATGACGAGCGAAAGGCCGGCCTGCACGGATTCTTCCATCTGCTCCAGGAGACGCGCGGTGGAAAATATCAGCGCGGCCAAAGTGACGAGTTGCGTCAGCAGTCTGGCGAGCCGATCGCCTGGATCGATGAGCCGCCAATTGGGATGCGAGGGCGCGAACACCGCCCGCGCGATCGCATAGGCGAAAGCGACGCGCGCCACGCCTTCGACAAGGCGCAGCCAAATGGGTTCAAGCGCTGCGTCAAGGAGGTCGAAAGCGTCAAGCGCCAGACTCAGCGCACCAATCGCGGCGACGGGCACGACCGCCACGACGAAGGCGGACCATCCGGCCCGCGCCGCCTTGCGCAAAGGCGTCGGCATGGCGTTCACGTCGACGAGCCGCGCGACCCACCGCGCCATGAACAGCGCCAGAGCGAAGCCTATCGCAATCAGAATAAGAGCCGCGATAAACTGGGCGCGCTGACCGCTGTTGACTCGATCGGCGAAATTCGCCGCCCGGCCGGAGAGAAAGCTCGCCGACGCGCGGGCGACTGTCGGCGCGTCCGCGAGCGCCGCGCGCCACAATTCAGGCGAGAACAGACCCGGGGTGCGCAGAAATAGATTTCTCGCGAAAAGTCCGCGTTGGCGCGCGACGATGGTGACGACGACCTGTCGCGCTTCCAGCTGCATGGCGCGCGCGCGTTTCAACGTCGCGTCGGTGGCGTCGAAAAGGCGACGCTGATCTTCAAGCTCAGCGTTGGCGCTGGCGCGAGCCGTCGCATCGGGCGATTCCGTTTCATTCAGCGCCGCCTCGGGCGCGGTAGCCGGCGGACCTCTCGCCGGCGGCGGATTCTCGATGCGGCCTTTGGCGGGGGGCTTTGGCGACGGCTTGACCTCCTGCGGCTTTTCGGCAGGTTTGGGGGGCTCCTTCGGCGCTTCCTGAGCTTTTGTGGCGGCGGGCGCGAGCTCCTTCAGTCGTGCTTCGATGGCGGCGAGACGCGGCGTCAGCTTGTCGATCGTCTCGTCCAGCTCGTGCGGCAGCGGTTCGACTCGGTCACGCAAACTGCGCAAGGCGGCGTCGGACAGCTCGGGCTGCTCCAGCGTCTTCTGCACTTCATCGAGCGTGTCGCGGACGCGATCGAGACGATCGTTGAACTGGTCGATCGAGTCCGGCGCTTCATCGGCGCGCGCCAGGGGAGCGGCGAGCGTCGCAATCAAGATGGCGATCAGCAAAGTCAGTTTGCGCACATGTCTTCCCTAAATGGAGCGAACCGATAGAGCGCGAGATGAACAATCAATCTTTCGGCGGCTCGAGTTCGTCGCGGTAGGACCGTTTCTCGCCGTTCCGATCGACGATGGTCCATCCTCCCTGCCCGTCCGGTTCGGCGGCGCCATCGGCGATCCGCGCCTTGCCGAAGCCGCCGGGAATGTCGAGCACATAGGCCGGCAGCGCGACGCTGGTCACGCGGCGCGACAGCTCTGCGTAAAGTCGCCGCCCGGCCGCCAAGCTCAGCCGGAAATGCGCGGTTCCCGGCGCGAGATCGGGATGGTGCAGATAATAGGGCCGGACCCCCAGGCTTGCCAAATCGCGCATCAAGCGCTCCAGGATCTCGACAGTGTCGTTGACGCCTTTGAGCAGCACGGTTTGCGACAGGAGAATCGCCCCCGATTCGCGCAGCCGCGCGATCGCCGCGCGGGCCGTCTCGGTCAATTCGCGCGCATGATTGACATGCAAGGCGACGAAAATGATCTTGCCGCTTTCGCCAAGCGCCGCGAGGCGATCGCGCGTGATCAGATCGGGCGCGACAGTCGGCGCGCGCGTATGGACCCGCAGCAGCGCGACATGCGGGATTTTGGCGAGACGGCGCGAAACGGCTTCGAGTCGACGCGCCGACAGCGCCAAGGGATCGCCTCCGGTGAGGATCACTTCAAAAATCTGCGGTCGGCTGGCGATATAGTCGAGCGCCGCCGCGACGTCGCGCTCGGGCAGCAGATCGCCCTTGCCGCGTCCGACCGTCTCGCGGCGAAAACAGAAGCGGCAATAGACCGGACAAACCGAGAGAAGCTTTAGGAGCACGCGATCGGGGTAGCGATGCACGAGACCCGGCAGCGGCGAATGGACGTCGTCGCCGATCGGGTCGGCGCGCTCCTGCGGTGCGGTCTCGGCTTCGCGGACGTCAGGAATAAACTGCCGCGCGATGGGGTCGTGCGGATCGTTGCGATCGATCAGCGCCGCGATTTCCGGCGTGACCGCGATGCTGTAGCGCTGCGCGACATGACTGAGGCTCCGCGCGTCAGTCTCCGTGATCAACCGCTCGTCAACCAAATCGGTAAGAGAGGCGAGCGTGCGAGACGGCGCCGGAGTCCGCACAGGCGCTTGTTCCGGCGCTAAGCTTTCCGCCGCCTCCCGATTGCTCTCTCTTCCGTGAAGCGGGAGAGAGTCGGGCACGGGACGATGCGATGTGCGCTCGGCTCGAATTTATACCCCCTCCCTTGCCCTCCCCCGCTTCGCCGGAGAGGAACGTCAGGCGCTTCGCCGGATGCCACCCGCGAAGTTATTCCTTCGCCCCACGCGTGGCGCGCTTCGCCAGCGTGCGCAACCGCAAGGCGTTGAGCTTGATGAAGCCTTCGGCGTCGCGCTGATCGTAAGCGCCGCCCTCCTCGAAGGTGACGAGGTCCTGATCATAGAGCGACCATGGGCTCTCGCGGCCGACAAGCGTCGCCGAGCCCTTATAGAGCTTGAGGCGAACCCGGCCCGTCACATGCTCCTGACTCTTGTCGATCGCCGCCTGCAGCATCTCGCGCTCGGGCGCAAACCAGAAGCCGTTGTAGATCAGCTCGGCGTAGCGCGGCATCAACTCGTCCTTAAGATGCGCGGCGCCGCGATCGAGCGTCAGGCTCTCGATCCCGCGATGGGCGATGAGGAGAATCGCGCCGCCCGGCGTCTCATACATGCCGCGCGACTTCATGCCGACGAAGCGGTTTTCGACGAGATCGAGGCGCCCGATCCCGTGAAGGCGTCCGAGATCGTTGAGCCTTGCGAGCAGCGCCGCAGGCGAAAGCCTGACGCCATCGACCGCGACCGGATCGCCGCTCTCGAAGTCGATCGTGACATATTGCGCCGCATCGGGCGCGTCCTCGGGATTGCCCGTGCGCGAATAGACGTAATCGGGCGTCTCCTGGCTCGGATCTTCGAGCACCTTCCCTTCCGAAGACGTGTGCAGAAGATTGGCGTCGGTCGAGAACGGCGCTTCGCCGCGCTTGTCCTTGGCGATCGGTATCTGGTTCTTTTCGGCGAAGGCGAGGAGATCGGCGCGCGAGACGAAGTCCCATTCGCGCCAGGGCGCGATCACATGGATGTCCGGCTCCAGCGCATAATAGCCGAGTTCGAACCGCACTTGGTCATTGCCCTTGCCGGTCGCGCCATGGCAGACGGCGTCGGCCCCCATTTTGCGCGCGATCTCGATCTGCTTCTTGGCGATGAGCGGACGTGCGATCGAGGTCCCGAGCAGATAGAGCCCCTCATATTGCGCATTGGCGCGAAACATCGGGAAGACATAGTCGCGCACGAATTCTTCGCGCAGGTCCTCGATAAAGATGTTTTCCGGCTTCACGCCCAGCAGAAGCGCCTTGGCGCGCGCGGGCTCGAGCTCCTCGCCCTGGCCGAGATCGGCGGTGAAGGTGATGACTTCCGCGCCATATGTCGTCTGTAGCCACTTGAGGATGATCGAAGTGTCGAGCCCTCCGGAATAGGCGAGGACGACGCGTTTGATTTCTTTTTTCGGGCGGGTCATTTTGGCTCTGGCTCGACGGGAAGCGATTGCGCGCGGGACTATAGGCGCCGCAGGCGCAAGCGCAAGGCGTGCGACGGGCCCCGCGTCGGCATAGGGAGAGACTCGTGCAGCGAACATTCGCCCTCGCGGGCGTCCTTTCCATCCTCGCGCTGTCGGGCCTCTGCGCGCAAACCGCCCAGCGCGTCTGGACGCTCGGCGGGCTGGAGGAGAAGGACGCCGACAGCATCTATCTTGGCTTTGGCGTCCCGGAGAGTGACGACAGCCTGGGAAGCTTCACCTGCGCGCCGGGAAGCGGCGTCGTCAAAATCTGGATTGCCGAAACGAGCGACAGTCTGAAGGCGGGCGACAAGGCGACGGCGATATTTTCGGTCGGGGAGAAGAAGTCGAAGGTCGCCGGCAAGCTCGTTGCCAATGAGGAAGCGGGCGTGCCGAGCTTCGAAGGGCGCTTACCCGCGAAAGACCCGATCTTTGCAGCGATGACGAGCGGGGAGACGCTCAACATCGCCATCGGCGGGGCCCAGCGGACGGCGCCGCTCGCCGACGCGACCGACAAGTTCAAGAAATTCGCGGCGGCCTGCGCCAAGCGTTAAGGCCTCGTCTTTTGCGCCGGCGCCGCCTAAATTGACGCAATGAGCAGCCGCACGACGAAAAACCCCGCACGGCCCAAGGTCGCCGGCCTGACGCCGGCCCGACGCCGCGCGCTCGATATTCTCACCGAAGCGAACCGACCCGTCGGCGCTTATGAGATGATCGATCTCATGGCGGACGATGACGGCAAGCGCCCCGCGCCCGTGTCGGTGTACCGAGCGCTCGGCTATCTGATGGACAATGGTCTCGCGCATCGGCTCGCATCGAAAAACGCCTATATCGTCTGCGGCCATGCGCATGAGGCCGAGGAGCCGGTCGTATTCATCATTTGCGAGCAATGCGGCGAAGTGAAAGAGGCGACGTCTCCGGGATTCGCCCGCGAACTTGCCGCGCTTATCGCGACGGCGAATTTCAGCGCCCGGACTCGCGTCGTCGAAATCGCCGGGCGCTGCGCCCGTTGCGAAGGCAAATAGCGATGCGGGGCGCCGCGCGCTGGCTCGCGCCGCTCTTCTTTCTCCTAGCTTCGTTCGCTTTTGCGGCGGCCAACTATCCGCCGCTCACCGGTCGCGTCGTCGATCAGGCCAATATCATTCCGCCGTCGACACGAAACGCGATTGAGACGAAGCTGAAGGATCTCGAGGACAAATCCGGCATTCAACTCGTCGTCGCCTCGGTCAATTCGCTTGACGGCCAGGACGTCGAAACCTACGCCAACGGCCTGTTTCGCGCCTGGAAGCTCGGAGAAGCAAAAAAGAACAATGGCGTTCTGTTTCTCATTGCGCCGAACGAGCGCAAGATGCGCATCGAGGTTGGCTACGGCCTGGAGGGAACGCTCACCGACGCCTTGTCGAAGATCATTATCGCGACCGCGGTGGCGCCGCGTTTCAAGGCAAGGGACTTTGGCGCAGGCGTCGAACGCGGCGTCGAGGGGATCATCGAAGTGCTCTCCGGCGATTCCGCGGAATGGACCAAGCGTGCGCGGGGACCGCAATCCACGACCTTCGATCAGCTTTCGCCGCTCATTTTTTTCGCGCTGTTTCTGTTCATCGTCATCTGGATGGCGCGCAGCGCGCGCGGCCGGCCGGGCGCATATCGACGCTACCGCCGCGGCGGGCCGATCATCGTGCTGCCGCCGAGCGGGGGCTATTGGGGCGATGATTCCTGGGGCGGCGGAGGCTGGAGCGGCGGCGGGTGGAGCGACGGCGGCGGATTCTCGGGCGGCGGCGGATCGTCCGGCGGCGGCGGCGCGTCGGGGGATTGGTGATGCAACTAACGGCGCAAGACGTCGAGCGGATCGCGCAGACCATCCGCCGCGCTGAAGAAACAACGTCAGGCGAGATCGTCTGCGTTCTGGCGCGACGTTCGTCCGATTACGCTTGCGTGCCGCCGCTCTGGGGCGCCTTCATAGCGCTGGCGTCGCCCTGGCCAATGCTGCTGTTCTCCGATTTGTCGACTCGCGAAATTTTTGCCGCGCAGATCGTCATCTTCGTCGTCGCGACGCTGTTTGTTTCATGGGGACCTGTGCGCTTTTTCTTGACGCCGCGCGCGGTCAAGCGCGCCCGCGCCGCGCGTGAGGCGATCGAACAGTTCTTCTCGCGCGGCGTCGCCGCCACCAAGGGACGCACCGGCGTGCTGATTTTCGTTTCTTGCGCCGAGCGCTATGCGCGCATCGTCGCCGACGACGCGATCGCCGCAAAAATCGCCAATGACGAATGGCGCGGCGCGCTGGATTTGCTGCTGGAAGAAATTCGGCGCGAGAGAGTGGCGGACGGTTTTGTCGCGGCGATCGAGGAATGCGCGCGCCTCTTGGCGCAGCACGCGCCGCCGGGCGCGAATGGCGACGAACTGCCGGACAAGATCTATGTGATCTAGCCAGTCACGGATTGGGCGCGCGACCGACCCAGCAGCGTTTAGCGGGACTCCCCCTCCCGCGCGACCTCCCGCCAGCCGATGTCGCGGCGGCAGAAGCCGCCGGGCCAATCGATCAGATCGACCGCAGCATAGGCGCGCGCCTGCGCCTCGGCGACGCTTGCGCCAAGGGCGGTCACGTTGAGCACGCGCCCGCCGGCGGCGATGAGTCGTCCGCCTTCCTCACGTGTGCCGGCGTGGGTGACCGTAACGTCCCCGATCGCTTCGGCGCTATGCAAATTGCGGATTTCCCAGCCGGTTATCGGGGCCCCAGGGTAATTCTTGGCGGCGAGCACCACCGTCAGCGCCGTAAGCGGCGAGAACCGCGGCCGCTCCTGCGGCAATTCGCTTCGCGCGGCGGCAAGCATCAACTCAAGAAGATCGTCTTCAAGGCGGGGCAGAAGGACTTGCGCCTCGGGATCGCCGAAGCGGCAGTTATATTCAATGAGCTTCGGCCCATCCTGGGTAAGCATCAGTCCCGCGTAAAGCACGCCTTTGAAGGGCGCGCCTCTTTCGCGCATCGCGCGCATCGTCGGCTCAATGATTTCGCTCATGACGCGCGCTTCAATCTCGGTCGTCACGACCGAGGCCGGCGAATAGGCGCCCATGCCGCCCGTATTGGGCCCGACGTCGCCGTCTCCGACGCGCTTATGATCCTGCGCCGTCGCGAAAGGCAGCGCGCGGACGCCGTCGCAGAGGGCAAAGAACGACGCCTCTTCGCCCTCGAGACATTCCTCGATGACCACTTCCGCGCCTGATACGCCGAACGCGCCTCCGAACATCGCCTGCGCCGCGCGCTCGGCCTCTTCCAGCGTTTGCGCGACCACGACGCCCTTTCCGGCGGCGAGGCCGTCGGCTTTTACGACGATCGGCGCGCTATGTTCGCGCAGATATTGGAGCGCCGGCGCGAGCGAGTCGAAACGCGCATAACGCGCGGTCGGAATGCCGTAGTCACGACACAAGTCCTTGGTGAATCCTTTGGAGCCTTCAAGCTGAGCCGCCGCCCGCGTCGGGCCGAAGGCGAGAACGCCATGTTTCTCCAGTTCGTCGACGAGTCCGCCGATCAGCGGCTGTTCGGGGCCGACGACGACGAGCGCAATCGCCGCCTCTCGACAAAAGTCGATCACGGCGGCGTGGTCGGCCACATCGAGATCGACATTGTCGCCTATGCGCGCCGTTCCCGGATTGCCGGGCGCAATGTAGAGCCGATTGAGCAGCGGGCTTCTTTTCAGCGCGATAGCGATTGCATGCTCTCGGCCGCCCGATCCGATCAGAAGAATATTCATAGCGCCGCCCGTCCGATTGCCTCGTTTCTGCTTGTAGGGCGCAGGGGCCGCAAAAGGCAATTTGCCCGGAAAATGCTAGGCTTGCCCACTGCATGAACGCCGCTAGCTAGCGCACGGGGGGCAGCGGCTGGAGTGTCCCACATGTCCATCACCCGAGATATCGCATCGCATGAAAATGCGGTCGCCTACGGCGGTCTCATTGACGCCATCGGCGGCGTCGCCACCATCGTCCTTGTCATTTGCGGTTTAGTCGGAATTTCGCCGGCCATGATGGTCGCGATTGCGACAATCGTCTTTGGCGTCGCCCTTTTAATTCAGGGCGGAGCCATGCTGTCGGATTATGCGCAGGTCGTATTTCCCGGCGGCGCCCGCAGCGCGACCCCAGAGCAGATGGGCGGCAATAGCCTCGCGCTCGTCTTTCTCGTCGGCGCGGGCGGCATCGTCCTTGGCGTCCTGTCCCTTCTTGGAATCAGCCCCGCGATCCTGTCGCCGGTCGCCGTGATCGGCTTTGGCACCGCCCTGCTTTTGAGCAGCAACGCGGTTTGGCGCCTCTATGTGCTGCGCCGCGCCTCAGTTGCGATGGAGCCGACGTCGGTCGCGCAGTCGCAACATATCGGCGCCGAAATGCTCGCGAGCGAAATGGCGTCGGGATCGGCCGGCATACAGGCGCTCGCCGGATTGGCCGCGATCGTGCTTGGCATTCTCGCGCTCGCCGGCAACACCGCCGACCTGACGTTGAATCTGGTCGCTTTGCTGGCGCTGGGCGCCACGATCGTGCTGACCGGAAGCACCCTCAGCGCTACGGTCCTGAGCTTTATGCGAACTTAAAGCTCGGAGCGCCACGCGCCAAAATCGCCCCCGGCCCCGGCCGGGGGCATTTTTCTGCCCCGCCGCGGGCCCAAACGGCTTCCCTCATGCCGTGCAAATGCTCTAAAGACAGCGCCAATTCCACCTCTGTGAGGCCATATGGCGCGCCAGTTCATCTATCATATGCAAGGGCTGACCAAGACCTACCCCGGCGGCAAGAAGGTCCTGGAGAATATCAATCTTTCCTTTTATCCCGACGCCAAGATCGGCGTGCTCGGCGTCAATGGCGCCGGCAAGTCGACGCTGCTGCGGATCATGGCCGGCATCGACAAGGAATACACGGGCGACGGCTTCGTCGCCGAGGGCGCGCGCGTCGGCTATCTGCCGCAGGAGCCGCACCTCGACCCCGCGCTCGACGTGCGCGGCAATGTCATGCTCGGCGTCGCGGCGAAGAAGGCGATTCTCGACCGCTACAACGATCTCGCCATGAATTATTCAGACGAGACTGCAGATGAGATGACGCAGCTGCAGGACGAAATCGAAGCCAAGGGCCTTTGGGACCTGGACAGTCAGGTCGATCAGGCCATGGATGCGCTCGGCTGTCCGCCGGACGACGCCGACGTGACCAAGCTGTCCGGCGGCGAACGCCGGCGCGTCGCACTGTGCAAACTGCTGCTGGAGCAGCCGGAGCTGCTGCTCCTCGACGAACCGACGAACCATCTCGACGCGGAAACAGTGAACTGGCTCGAAGGACATTTGCGCCAATATCCGGGCGCGATCCTGATCGTCACCCACGACCGCTACTTCCTCGACAATGTCACAGGCTGGATTCTGGAGCTGGATCGCGGCCGCGGCATTCCCTATGAGGGCAACTACACCAGCTGGCTGAAGCAGAAGCAGAAGCGGCTCGCGCAGGAATCGAGCGAGGACAAGGCGCGTCAGCGCGCGCTGGAGGCCGAGAGCGAGTGGATCGCGTCCTCCCCCAAGGCGCGGCAGGCGAAAAGCAAAGCGCGGATCCAGCGTTACGAGGAACTCGTCGCCAAGCAGAACGAGAAGGCGCCGACGACCGCGCAGATCGTCATTCCAGTCGCAGAGCGTCTCGGCGACAATGTCATCGAGTTCGACCATCTGTCGAAAGGCTATGGCGACACGCTCTTGATCGACGATCTCTCGTTCAAATTGCCGCCCGGCGGAATCGTCGGCGTGATCGGTCCGAACGGCGCCGGCAAGACGACGCTGTTTCGCATGATCACCGGCCAGGAAAAACCCGACAACGGAACGATCGACATCGGCGACAGCGTGCAGCTCGGCTATGTCGACCAGTCGCGCGACGCGCTTCACGCGAATAAGACCGTCTGGGAGGAAATCTCGGAGGGCAACGAAGTCATCTATCTCGGCAAGCGTGAGATCAACTCGCGCGCTTATTGCTCGGCCTTCAACTTCAAGGGCGCCGATCAGCAGAAGAAGGTCGGGCAGCTCTCAGGCGGCGAGCGCAACCGCGTGCATCTCGCGAAAATGCTCAAGAGCGGCGCCAATGTGCTGCTCCTCGACGAGCCCACGAACGACCTCGACGTCGAGACCTTGCGCGCGCTCGAAGAGGCCCTCGTCGATTTCGCCGGCTGCGCCGTCATCATCTCGCATGACCGCTTCTTCCTCGATCGCATCGCAACGCATATTCTCGCCTATGAGGGCGACAGCCATGTCGAATGGTTCGAGGGCAATTTCGCCGATTACGAGGAAGACAAGAAGCGGCGGCTGGGGCTCGACTCCATCATCCCGCACCGGCTGAAATATAAGAAGTTCACGCGTTGATCTCGGGCCGTATCGACGAGCGTCACTCGTCGTCTGGCAACAAATGCATCAATTCGTCCGCGTCATCGCAGGCGTGATTCCGCGGCAAGATCTCGCTCAATGAGCCGTCCGCCCGAAGGCCTTTCGCAGTTCGTCCTTCGCCTGCTCCAGCACTTTCCGGCGCTCGTCGGACAAATCCTTGCCGGCCCTGTTGATATAGAAGGTCAGCATCGACATCGCCGAGCGATACGGGTCCGCCTTGCGCCGGACGCTATGCTCGGCCGACCGCTTGAGCGAGCGCGCGATCCTTGCCGGATCGTCCCAGGTGAACACGCCCGACTCGAGATCGAGCGCGTTGCTGTGGCGCGTGACCTCGCCTGACCAGTAGTGGGTTGCGGTCTTCGAGGTTTTTGCCGCTTCACGGCCTTTCGATTGCTTTTGCGCCATCGCCGCCTCGTTTCCGGTGCTGGGGAAATAGTCGACCGCGCCCGGAAATCAACGTCGCTGGAACGCGGCCGCCACGATTTCGCCATATGCGCATGGCGCATTTCTCAGCTGGGCCGCGGGCGGTCAACGAGGGGATTTTTTATGCGATTACGCCGCCGGGCCGCCGCCCTTGCCGCTTTCAGCGCTCTATCGCTCGCCGGCTGCGCGCCGCAGGAATCGCCCGTCGCTTCGGCCCCGGCCGCCTATGACGAGAACGCGCCCGGCAAGGAGCTCACCGGCCAGGACGCGCTCCGCGCCAGGATCGCTCATTACGCCCGCGTTTACGACATTCCGGAATCGCTCATTCACCGCTCGATCCGCCGCGAGAGCAATTACAATCCCAACGCCCGGCACGGACCCTATTGGGGGCTGATGCAGATCCGCCACGACACGGCGCGGCACATGGGCTACGACGGCCCAGCGAGCGGCCTTCTCGACGCCGACACCAATCTGGCCTTCGCGGTGCCCTATCTCGCCAACGCCTATAAGGTCAGCGGCGGCAATGAAGCGCGGGCGATCAAGCTCTATGCCGGCGGCTATTATTATGAAGCCAAGCGCAAGCACCTGCTCGATCAGCTTGTGACCTCAGTCACGCAGCGAATTTCAGATAACTGATTCTTTCGGTTTTTACTGATTCTTTGGCATGAAGGTGCTGCGGACGCGACCGCCCTGCGCCGCGCCGCCCTGCACGGTCGCCATGCCGGTGGTGACGTCATAGTCGAGCCTGTCGCCCTTCACGACATTCTCGCCCTGGGTGAGCGTGACATTGCCGATCAGATGGACCTTATTTTCGGCCTTGTCGTAGCTGCCCCGGTCGCCCGTGCCGATCTGGTCTTTCGAAACGAGCGTCACGGGCCCTTCGACGTCGATATGTTTGACCCGATCATTGGTCGTCTCGGCGGGTTGGCCGCCGCCCTTTCCTTCAAGAAAAATGATGAGGCGCGAGGCTTTTAGCGTCGAAGGCCCCTGCGTGACGATCACGCTGCCGGAATAGATGAGCTTTTGTTCCTTCTCAAAATAATCCAGCTTGCCCGCGTCGATGTTGAGCGGATCCTTGGCTGAGGCGCCAGGCAGAATGCCTCCGGAGCGGCCGGCGGCGGCGGCGGGCGACGCCGCGGCGAGCGCTGCAATGAGAAGAACGACGGAGCGGCGGGGCATCAGTCCTTGTTCGCTACGCCCGAAGATTGCGCGGGCGTATCGCCCTCGCCGTATAGCACCGAATGGACGCCGCCCGCGAAGGTCGCGCGCCGTTCTTTTTGAGAGAATTCGACCGATTGCGCCGTGACTTCGCCGCCGTCGATCTTCAAGATCACGGGCTTGTCGGAAGTCATCATGCTGGCTTTCAAATCCATCACGGCCGATTCGAGCCGCATGTCGAAATTCTTGTCGTCTCGGATATTGACGCCGCCGGTCATGTCGGCGCGATCGGCTTTTCTGTTGTAGATGCCCTTCTCCGCCGACATGACGATGGAATTGTCCTTGGTGTTTTCGACCCGAACCTGGAGCCGTTCGAGTTCGAAGACGTCCGGCTTCGCGAGATCCTGAACGCCCACGACCGCGCGGACCTCATAGGGGCGCCCGTCCTTGCGATAGCCGACGAGCTTGGGGCTTTCGATGACGATGCGCGAGCCCTTGAGCGCGACGCGCGCCAGGCTCAGATCGGCCGGAAGGAAACGCAGCGAGCTGATCAGCAGGCCAAGGCCGACGATTCCGACGACGCCGCCCGCCCCCCAGAGGATCCAGCGGCGCAGGCGAGTGACCCGCGAGGTATGGCGCAGCGCCTCCGGAAAGGCGTTCTCGCGCGGCAAGACGAGCCCGCCAAGGCGATCGCGGGCGCTGGGCGTCGGGAAAACGTCGGTCATTTTGAAATCATGAGGCATGGAGGTGGCGAATTCGAGGCGAAGCCAAAGCCTTACTCATGCGCGAAAATATCGGTGTCGGGCCAGCCGGCGAGGTCGAGCCGCGCGCGCGTCGGCAGAAAGTCGAAACAGGCCTGCGCCAGTTCGGTGCGACCCTCGCGGGCCAGCATCGCGTCGAGCCTTTCCTTGAGCTGATGGAGATAGAGCACGTCGGAGGCCGCATAGGCCTGCTGCGCGTCGGAAAGAACGGGCGCTCCCCAGTCGGACGACTGCTGCTGTTTCGAAATCTCGACGCCCAGAAGCTCCCGCACGAGGTCCTTAAGGCCGTGGCGGTCCGTATAGGTGCGGGTGAGCTTGGAGGCGATCTTGGTGCAATAGACCGGCGCCGGAACGAAGCCGAAGGTCTTGGCGAAGATGGCGATGTCGAAGCGGGCGAAGTGGAAAACTTTCAGAACGGCGGGATCGGCGAGCAGTCGCTCCAGATTGGGCGCCCGCGTCTGACCTTTCGCGAACTGGACAAGTTCGGCGTCGCCATTGCCGAACGAGAGTTGCGCCAGGCACAGCCGGTCGCGGTGCGGATTGAGGCCCAGGGTTTCTGTATCGATCGCGACGATGGGGCCGGCGCCGACCCCCTCGGGGAGATCGCCCTGGTGCAAGCGGATGGTCATGCAGCTTCGAATCGTTCGGTGTGGACGGGACAATCTATCGCAAAATGGGCGATACTTGTCGAAGAGCGGCTGAGCCGCGCCGCTCTCGCTTCATCGCGGCGCCGAACTATGTAAACTCTTTGACTGGTCTATCGACCTTTGAACCTGGGGGATTAGACGCATGCGCTACCTTATCGCAGCATTTCTGGTCTGCGCCATCGCCGCGCCGCCCGCCTCCGCCGCAACGTCAAAAACCGGCGCCAAGACCGCGTCGGCGGCAAAGTCCGACCAGGGGGCCAAGACCGGCAAGCGCGCTCGGCAGAACTCCACCGGCGTCGGTGGCATCCATCCTCTGGTGGGCAGCGGCGACTATTAGGCGCATGCGAGGCCCGTAAGGCCGAAATGTGGGCGCAACAGGCTCAGACGCCTCTTGTCAGACGCCCGCGAAGACTTCACTCTGTTGCAATGCAAAAGTCGCCGAACGACGAGCGCCCGCCGGTAATTGATCTGGCGAACGGCCCCAACGGATCCGACCGCCGCTTCAACGTGCTGGTCATCGAACTGGCGATCCGCCTGTTCGCGATCGGCGCGCTGATCTACTGGACCTTCATCATCGTTCTGCCCTTCGCGGCGATCATCCTCTGGAGCGTCGTGCTCGCCGTGGCGCTTTACCCGATTTTCCGGGTGCTGGCCGAATTGCTGGGCGGCCGTCCGATCACCGCCGCGGTTTTGATGACGCTCGCCGGTCTCGTGCTGATCATCGGGCCGGTCACCTGGATGGCGGTCGGCGCGATCGACCCGATCAAATCGGTGATGGCGGGGATCGAGACCGGCGACATCGCCGTGCCGCCGCCGCCGGCGTCCATCAAAGAGTGGCCCTTCGTCGGCGAGCAGCTCTATTCCTTCTGGCTGCTCGCCTCGACCAATCTGCGCAGCGCTTTCACGCAGATACTCCCGCAATTGAAGCCGGCCGGCGAATTTTTGCTCGACATGGCGAAGAGCGCCGGCGCAGGCACGCTAAAATTCCTGGTCTCGGTCCTGCTTATGGGCTTCATTCTCGCGGCGGCGCCACAGATGCTTGCTGGCGCGCGCGCCTTGTCGCGGCGCATCGATCCGTCGAACGGCGAGAAATTCGTCGATCTCGCCGGGGCCACGATCAACGCCGTCTCCCGTGGCGTGATGGGCCTGTCGCTGATGCAGGCCGTCGTCGGCGGCCTGGGCATGTATCTCGCTGACGTGCCCGGCGCGAGCCTGCTGACGATCGCCATTCTGGTGCTCGGCATCATCCAGATCGGGCCGCTCCTTGTCGTCGCGCCCGTGATATTTTGGGCGTGGACGACCTTGGCGTCGGGCCCCGCCTTGGCGCTGACCGTCTGCATGCTCAGCGTCAACTACATGGACAATGTGCTGAAGCCCTTCATCTTCGCGCATGGGCTGTCGACGCCGATCCCGGTGATATTCGTCGGCGTGATCGGCGGCGTTTTGGCGCATGGCATCGCCGGCCTGTTCGCTGGACCGGTCGTGCTCGCGGTCGTGTGGGAGTTGGCCAAGGCCTGGATCGCCGACGACCTCAAGGCGGTCAGCGAAAATGGCGTCGAACCGGATTTCGTCGTCGAGACGCCGCCTAGATCACGCTGCGTTTAGGCGGAATCGCCCAAACGCAGATGACGTGATCGATTCCAAAAGCTTAGAGCGCGCTTTGCGCAAAAAACCGGCGTCCACTTTTTCGCAGCGCGCTCTAGCCTACCGTCCGCGCAGAGCGTTAAGAACCTTTAGGCTGGCGCGGCCGTTGCGCTCAAGGCCGACGCGCGCCTGGAAGTCGGCGATGGCCTCTTTGGTTTTCGTGCCGATCACCCCGTCGGAATCGCCGACGTCGTAACCGCTGCGCGTCAGGAGCGCCTGCAATTCGCGGCGCTCGGCGCGCGACAGGCCAGGATCGTCGGTCGGCCACGGCGTCTGGATGCCCGGCCGGCCGCGTAGCATGTCGGAAAGGACGCAGATCGCCAGCGCGTAGGATTCGGCTGCGTTATAGGCGTAGACCGCATCGAAATTCTTCGTCACGAGAAACGCCGGTCCGTTTCGCCCGGCGGGCAGCAGCAGCGCTGCGGACCCTTCGCCCAACCCGGAGCCGTCGAGCCGCGTCACGCCGCGCGACTGCCAGAATCCCATCGATTGGCGATGCGTCCGCCCGCTGGGTCCGGAATAGCCCTCCGGCAGCCGAACTTCGAATCCCCAGGGCATGCCGGAACGCCAGCCGCTCTTGCGCAAATAATTGGCCGTCGAGCCGAGCGCGTCGGCCGCCGAACTCGCGATATTGCGCCTGCCGTCGCCGTCGAGATCGACGGCCTTGGTAAGAAAGGTCGACGGCATGAACTGCGTATGGCCGAAGGCGCCCGCCCATGAGCCGTAAAACTCCTCCGGCGCGATGTCGCCGCTGTCGAGAATTTTCAGTGCGGCGACGAATTCCTTGCGCCAATAGTCGTTGCGGCGCGGCGCTTCGCAGGCGAGCGTCGCGAGGCTCTGCACGACCGGGCGCTTGCCGAAACTCTTGCCGAAGTCGGACTCGACGCCCCACACCGCGACGACGGTCGGCGCGTCGACGCCAAAGCGGCTCTCCGCGGCTTGCAGTGCGCGGGCATGCTGGCGCAGCATCACGCGTCCCTCGTCGACGCGATCCTCGTCGACAAGGCCGGCGATATAGTCCCAGATCGGCGTCGTGAACTCTGGCTGCTTGTCCATGAAGCTCACGGCGTCATTGGGGGTCAGCCCGTTCGTCGCGGAAGCGATGGTCTGCTGACTGACGCCGGCGCCGGCAGCGGCGGCGCGCAGGCCGGAGAGGCAACCGGACCAATCGGCGCGAGCCGGCGCGACCGCCAGCAGGAGGGCGGCCAGCGCCGCGAAAAGATGATTGGGCCTCATGGCGCAAAACCTAGCCGAAAGAGGCGGCTTTTTCATGAGCCGCGATCATGCGGCGCTACGTCACTGGCAAATGCGCCGCGGCTGGAAGCCAACGACGACGCCAAATTCGTCGAAGACCGGACGGCGCTCCACCCAGCAGGCAGGCGGCGGCGCAACATAGACGGGCGGAGGCGCATAGACGACAGGCGGCGCGGAATTGGCGAGCGCGCCGCCGGTGATCGCCCCGAGCGCGAACCCGCCAATGCCTGCCGCGATGGCGGGCCCTGCGGAATCGGCGCGCGCCGGCGCGACCGGCGTCATCGCGGCGGCGCCAAACGCCAGGGCCGCTGAAAGCGTCGCGATAGTTCTGCGCATCAAAAAACTCCCAAAACGGACGAGCCGCAATCCGCGCAGGCGTCGCCGGCAGGCTCGCTCGATCGGACAATAGGAGCGATCCCGTGCACGAATCGTTAAAGGCTCGAAGCGCAGCCGCCCGGCTATGAAACTCGAGGCTTGCCAGACGGCGCGGCGGGCGTGGGCTTGACCGGCGAATGCTCGCGCGCGCCTTCGCCCCCGCCCGGCCTGAGCGCCGGCGGATCATTCGCCGCGGGCTCCGGCGCTTTTGCGCGGAACGCGGCGGCCAGCGCCTTGGCTGCGGCGAATTCCTTTGAATCAAGACGCGCGCCAATCTCATCGCGCTTCCTGGCCGCGTCGTCGTCGCCCTGGTCCGCGGCGGCGGAAAACCAGGCATAGGATTGCTGGAGGTTGCGGCTGACGCCAAGACCGCGAGCGTAAAGGATAGCGAGATTGAACTGGCTGTCGCGAAGGCCATACTCGGCCGCCCGCCGGAACCACTCCGCCGCGGCGGCGTAATCCGGCTTGCCGTCGCCGCCCTCGGCGAGCAGCACCGCGTAATTATGCATGGCGCGCGCGTTGCCGGCTTCGGCGGCGCGCTCGTACCACATTCTGGCGCGCGCGTAATCGCGGTCGACGCCTACGCCTTTTTCATAGAGGGAGCCCAACCGAAATTGCGCCGGCGCCAATCCTCTCTCGGCGGCTCTTTCGAACCATTTCGCGGCGGCGTTGGCGTCGCGCGGGGCCCCGCGGCCCTCCGCGAAGCGCGCCCCCAGTTCATATTGGGCGGCCGGCTGGCCTTCCTCTGCGAGGCGCTTGATCGCCGCCAAAGCGTCGCCGGAAGATGGCGTCTCGATGGTTCCCGTGGGCGTCGGATCGATATTGCTCTGCGCAGCCAAGGTCGGCGCCTTGGCCCCTTTAGGGCCGAGCGCCAATTCCGGCGACGGCAGGGTCCGAACCGCCTTGGCGGGCGCCTTCGCCTCCTGTTGCCTAGGCGCCGGCCCGAGGGTCAACCCGCCTTCGCCCCCCAGACGCGCGACCTGATAGGCGGCGATCATCAGCATGACCGCGCCTAAACCTAGTAGTAGCGGCCGCTTGCGATCCTGAATGGCGGCGCCGAGCTTGACGACTGTCCCGCCTCGCGCCTTTTCTTGATCGTGAGCGGTTCCGGAGGGACGCGCCGCTTCGGCCGGCTCGGCGTCCGCCTCAGCCGCAGGCGGTTGCGCGGCGCGGCGCGCGGCGGCGATGAACTCCGACTGCACCGACGCGCGATGCGCCGCTTGATCATGCGGCGCAAGGAAAGGCTCTTGCCGGTCGCCGCCAGCCGGAAGCAGGAATTCCAGCGGATCGACCGACGCGCGGTTCTCGCCTTCAGCGCTTTGGCCAATGGGCTCGCGCATGTCTTCTGCGAGCCCTTTCGCGCGGCCCGGCGCTGGTTCCGGCGCAGCGCCGCGGATGTCGCAAAGGTCCCCGTCAGACCCGCCAAGACGAATGACGATGCGCTTGAGAGTTTGATGGACTGCAGTCAGCGTCTCATCGGCGCGCGCGCCGCTCGCGACGCCTGTATCGATTCGTTCCAGCCGTTGCGACAAGGCCCCGATCTGAGTTTCGAGCGACTTCAGCGCCTCGGCGTCCATCGCCGAACCTGCCGAGTGACTCATTCGCTCTGCGAGCGACTCGACGAGAACCGCAAGCTCGCGCTCTCTCTTCTCGGCGCGCGCGCCGTCTTCGAGTCGTTGCGCGAATGCGGCCTGCATTTGGTCGAGTCGCTCGACGATTTCGTCGAGCGAGCTATTCTGCCCGATCGACCGCGGCGCGAAGACGAGATCATCAAAGCGATCAATCTTGAACGAGAGCTGGGCAAGCTCTCGTTCGATCGCCTGCAGATCGAAATGGCGCGCATCGGAAGCAAGCGACGCGTCGATCTTGCTGTCCAATGCGCGCAGCAAATCCTCGACGGCGGCGAGATGCGCCAGGTCGCCGGCGCCCGCACGCTTTTCCATCCGCTCGGCGACCGCCTGGCGAAGCTGATCGACATGCTGGGCCAAATCGGAGAATTGCTGCTCGCGGTTCGAGTCCGCGATCATCGCTTCGATGCGCGCGAGCGATTGGGTCGGCGCGCTTTCCGCGATGCGCGACTCGAGAAAATCGAACCGCCGACCAATCTCCTCGAAATCCGAGGCGCGACCGCCGCTTTCCAGTGCGGAATCCATCTTTTTGGCGAGCGTCTCGCCGAGCGCGTCAATACGTCCGCCAAGTTCGTCGAACCACATCGCAGCCGATTTCTCGGCAACGGCGTCAAGTTTCTGCGCGAGACGGTCGAGCCGGCTGTTGAAGCTGTCGAAACCTTTGGCCATTTCCGCGCCGAGGACGGCGCGGATCGCTTTGAGCGCTTCGCCGAGACCCGCGCCGGGAACGTCGCGTGACAGCGTTAGCGCGTCGACTCGCTGCGTAACGTCAATAATGCGCGTTTCGATCTTCTCGAGCGGCAACGGCCGCGCCATCAGAGCGGTCAGCTGCGCCTTGATTTCGTGCGTTTCGCGCGCGAGATCGCGCACCGCCGAAGCATTCGCGGCGTTCCCTGCTTGCAGTTTCTCCAGCCTGACGCCAATCGTCTCGACGTCAGCGCGCAGATTGCGCACGATCGGGGTCGGATCGAGATCTTCGATCACGGGACGCAATTCGCCAATGATTCTTTCGGCCGGCGCGAGCGCTTCGTCGGAAACGCCCCGCGCGCGTTGCGTCTCGATGCGCTGGCCCAGATCGTTGATCGCCGTTTCGATGGCGACGACCGATGCGCGCGGCGCGAGCTCTCCAAGCGCCTGCGTCATGTCGCGGATTTCACGGCGAATGTTTTCGATTTGTCGCATCGTCACGAGCTGCTGGTCGCCGCGCTCGGCGGCCCCCTCGCGAAAACTGTCCAGGCTTTGCGTGACGCTCACGACAGCGCGCTGCAGTTCCTCGAAGCGTGACCCGGACTCGGGCTCCAACCCGGCGGGCGCGATATCGCCCGTCCACGACTCCGCTCTCACTTCTCGCCGCCGCATGAGATCTTCGTTCAGGCGACGCGCAATATCCGCGAGATCCTGATCGAGTCCGCTCGACGCCTTCATCAAGTATCCCGCACGATCCTCGGCCGACAGCCGCGTGAGCTGCGATTCAATCTCCGCCAGCGCGTCGCGGATGGGCCGGGCCTCCTGCCTTGTGGTCGACGCCGGCGCTTCTCCGACGGAAAGTTTTGCCTTCCGATGCCCGGATTCGCGCTTCTCGTCGCGCCGTTCGGCATCCGAACGGCTCCGATCAGGGAATTTCGCCTTGCTCATATGGTTGCCTGGCGGGACCGACCCGTACGAATTGGAACAAAGATGCTGTTCAACCGACGCAGACGCACGAATCGGGAGATCTGTCGGCGCGCTCCCGCCGACGGCTGCGACTCTCCGTCAGTCAAGGTAAAGAAGGGGTTAAGGCGAGGTCCTGAACCCCGAAGATCATCGGGCTTTCGTCGCGTCATCGCGCGAAGTTGGTCGGCGCGGCTCGCTTGCGCCCGCGGCGACGCCTCTCTACCTATGACGCAGCCCGAGCGAATCGCGGCGCGCCGACGCAACCCCAAGCGCCGGCCTGCAAGGAGGCGTTGATGCCGAGCTACAAGGCGCCTGTCGACGACACCCTGTTCCTCTTAAATGACGTCTTGAATTTTCAGCGTTTCGGCAATCTGCCAGGCTTCGCGGACGTGACCCCGGATGTCATGTCGCAAATCCTTCTTGAGGCCGGAAAGCTTTGCGAAGAGGCGCTCGCGCCGCTCAATCAGTCTGGCGACGAAAAGGGCTGCGTGCGCCACGGGGACGCTTCCGTCTCCACCCCGCCGGGCTTCAAGGACGCGCATGACGCTTTCGCTCAAGGAGGCTGGATCAGCCTCGCCGTCCCCGAGGAATATGGCGGACAGGGCCTCCCCTATACGCTGTCGATGGCGATGAACGAATTCGCCTCATCGGCGAACATGTCCTTCGCCATGTATCCCGGCCTGACCCAAGGCGCGCTCGCCGCTCTCCTGCGCCATGGCAGCGACGAGCAGAAGAAGCTTTACGTGCCCAAGATGGCGGAAGGCCGATGGTCGGGCACGATGAATCTGACCGAGCCGCAATGTGGCACTGATCTCGGACTGCTGACGACCAAGGCGACGCCGCGGGACGACGGCTCCTATTCGATCACGGGACAAAAAATCTTCATCTCCGCCGGCGAGCATGATCTGACTGAAAACATCGTGCATCTGGTGCTGGCGCGCATCGAGGGCGCCCCTGCCGGCGTCAAGGGCATTTCGCTCTTCATCGTGCCGAAGTTTCTCGTCAACGGCGATGGCGGACTCGGTCCGCGCAATGGCGTGTCCTGCGGCTCCATCGAAGAGAAAATGGGCATCCACGGCAATTCGACCTGCGTCATGAATTACGACGGCGCGCAAGGCTTTCTCGTCGGCGAAGCCAATCGCGGACTGAATGCGATGTTCGTGATGATGAACGAGGCGCGGCTCGGCGTCGCCATGCAGGGACTTGCGCTCTCTGAGGTCGCCTATCAGAACGCGGTTCAATACGCCAAGGATCGCCTGCAAGGCCGCGCGCTTTCAGGCCCGAAGAATCCGAGCAAGGCCGCCGACCCGATCATCGTGCATCCCGACGTGCGGCGCATGCTGCTCGAGATCAAGGCCTTCAACGAGGCGGCGCGCGGCTTTGCGCTTTCCGCCGCGCTCGACAGCGACATTGTGCATCGTTCGGACGACCCCGCCTCGCGCCAAGCGGCGGAAGACCGGCTTGGCCTGCTGACGCCCGTGCTAAAGGGCGTGCTCACCGACATGGGATTCGAGAACACCGTGAAGGCCCAGCAGGTCTTTGGCGGCCACGGCTATATTCGCGAATGGGGCATGGAACAGTTCGTGCGCGATTCGCGCATCGGCATGATCTACGAAGGCGCCAATGGCATTCAAGCGCTCGACCTTGTCGGCCGCAAGCTGCCGCGCGACGGCGGCCGCGCGATCATGACTTATTTCAAGGATACGACGGAATTCTTGGCCCCGCTCGAATCCGACGAGGCGATGAAGCCCTTCGCCGCGCCCGTGAAGTCGGCGCTCGACGATCTGCAAAAGGCGACGATGTGGCTGATGCAGAACGCCATGGCCAAGCCCGACAATGCCGGCGCCGCTTCCTACGACTATATGCATCTCTTCGGCCGCGTCGCGCTCGGCGTGAGCTGGGTGAAGATCGTGCAGGCGGCGATGGCGAAAAAGGCGCAAGAACCTCACGAGGCGTCGCGTATGGACGCAAAGCTATTGACGGCGCGCTTCTATATGGAGCGCATGCTTCCTGAAACGCGTCTGCGCCTCGCGCGGATTTCAACCGGCGCCGACACGATGATGTCGCTCGCCGAGGAGATGTTCTGAGAGCGGTCGGAATTCGGCAGTCGGCAATTGTCATCTTCTGCTGCCGAATCCCGACCGCCGACTGCCCCTACAGGAGACTAAATGCCCGACGCTTTTATCTACGACGCCGTCCGCACGCCGCGCGGGCGCGGCAAGCGGGATGGTTCGCTGCATGAGGTCTCCTCGCTCGGCCTCGCCGTCACCGCGCTGCAGGCGATCAGGGAGCGCAATGGGCTCGAAGGGCCGGAGATCGACGACGTGATTCTCGGCTGCGTCGATCCGGTCGGGGAAGCGGGCGGCGACATCGCCCGCGCCGCGGCGATTTCATCAGGCTATTCGTTCAAAGTGCCAGGCGTGCAGATCAACCGCTTCTGCGCCTCCGGCTTGGACTCGGTGAATTTCGCCGCCGGCGAGATCATGTCCGGCCAGCACGATCTTGCGATCGGCGGCGGCGTCGAGAGCATGAGCCGCGTCGGCATCGGCGCCTCCGGCGGCGCCTGGCCGGTCGATCCGACGATCGCCATCCCCTCCTATTTCATGCCGCAGGGCGTCTCCGCCGATCTCATCGCGACGAAATACGGCTTCTCGCGCGACGACGTCGACGCCTATGCCGTGCAGTCGCAACAACGTGCGGCGACAGCCTGGGCGGAAGGGCGCTTCAAACATTCGATCGTTCCGGTGAAGGACGTGAACGGGATCACGCTGCTCGACCGCGACGAACATATGCGGCCCGCCACCGATATGCAGGCGCTCGCCGCCCTAAAGCCGTCCTTCGCCTTTTACGCTGAGCAGGGCGGCTTCGACGCGGTCGCCATTCAGGCGCATCCCGAGATCGAGAAGCTGAATTACGTGCATCACGCCGGCAATTCGTCGGGCATTGTCGACGGCGCCGCGGCGGTGCTCGTCGGCTCGAAAGAAGGCGGCGAGAAGCACGGACTGAAACCTCGCGTGAAGATTCGCGCCTATGCCAATATCGGCTCCGAGCCCGCGCTGATGCTGACCGGACCTGTCGATGTGACGAACAAGGTGCTGAAACGGGCCGGCATGAACATCGAGGACATCGATCTTTTCGAGGTGAACGAGGCCTTCGCCGCCGTCGTGCTGCGCTATCTCCAAGCTTTCGACCTTGATCCGGCGAAGGTCAATGTCAATGGCGGCGCCATCGCCATGGGCCATCCGCTTGGCGCGACCGGCGCGATGCTGATGGGAACCGCGATCGACGAATTGGAGCGCACGGGAAAATCCACCGCGCTCGTCACGCTCTGCATCGGCGCCGGCATGGGCACGGCGACGATCGTGGAGCGGGTTTAAAGGTTGCAACGTTTCCTCGCCCTTCGAGACACGAGCTTCGCTCGCTCCTCAGGGTGAGGAAACGTTTCGAACCTCATCCTGAGGAGCACGCGCAGCGGGCGTCTCGAAGGACGAGGTTCAAAAAAGGCTGAAAATCTTTCGGAGACGAAACAATGAACCTCGTCAATTTCCGCTTCGAGACCGGCGCCGACGGCGTCGCGCTTGCGACCTGGGACATGCCCGAGCGCACGATGAACGTCATCACCCCGGAAGTGATGGACGAGCTGGAGACGATCATCGACGCGGTCGTCGCCGACCCCAACGTCAAGGGATGCGTCATCGCCTCGGGCAAGAACGCCTTCTCCGGTGGCGCCGATCTCACCATGCTGCAGCATGGCGCCGCGCAATACGCCAAGGCGCTGAAGGAACAAGGCGAAGACGCGGCGAACAAGCAGTTCTTCGAATTTTCGCGCCGATTGTCGTTGCTCTACCGCAAGCTGGAGACCTGCGGCAAGCCATTTGCGGTCGCCATTCACGGCGTGTGTCTTGGCGGCGCTTTCGAGCTCGCGCTCGCCTGCCACTATCGCGTGATGGCGGATGACGAGAAAACCAAAGTCGGCCTGCCGGAAATCAAGGTCGGGCTCTTTCCCGGCGCCGGAGGCACGCAGCGCGTGTCGCGCATCATGCAGACGGGCGACGCGCTTCAATTTTTATTCAGGGGCGATCAGATCAAGCCAAGAGCGGCGCTCGGCGCCAAGCTCGTGCACGAGATCGCGCCGAAAGCGGAAATCGTCGATCGCGCCCGCGCCTTCATCGTCAGTGGCGGCAAGGCGCAGGCGCCTTGGGACGTGAAGGAGTTCAAGAATCCTTCCGGAAAAGTGTTCTCGCCGACCGGCATGATGATCTGGCCCGCCGCCAATGCCATCTATCGTCGCGAAACCTACGACAATTATCCCGCCGCCAAGGCCATTCTCCACGCCGTCTATGAAGGGCTGCAACTGCCGATGGATCAGGCGCTGACGGTCGAGTCGCGCTGGTTCGCGCATATTCTGCGTTCGAAGGAAGCGGCGGCGATGATCCGTTCGCTGTTTCTCTCGAAGAACGAATTGGACAAGGGCGCGCATCGGCCCAAGACCGTCGGCCCGACCAATCTCAAGAAAATCGGCATTATCGGCGCCGGCTTCATGGGCGCTGGCGTGGGCTATGTCTCGGCGCTCAACGGCCTCGACGTCGTACTCATCGATCGCGATCAGGAAAGCGCCGACAAGGGCTTCGCGACGATCGACAAGCTGATTTCGAGTTCCGTGAGCAAGGGCCGCGCTACGGCCGCCGACAAGGACGCGCTGATGGCGCGCGTCGTCGCCACCACGGATTACGTCGCGCTCAAAGGCTGCGACCTCGTGCTCGAAGCGGTGTTCGAGGATCGCGCCGTAAAGGCGGAAGCGACCAAGCGCGCGCAGGATGTCGTCGGGGGCGATGTGATCTTTGCGTCAAACACATCGACCCTCCCGATCACCTCGCTCGCGGAAACCGCACAGAAACCCGAGAACTTCATCGGCATCCATTTCTTCTCACCGGTTGAAAAAATGCTGCTGGTTGAAGTGATTCTCGGCAAGAAGACCGGCGACCGCGCGCTCGCCACCGCGCTCGATTTCGTTCGCATCATCAAGAAGACGCCGATCGTCGTCAACGACTCGCGCGGCTTCTTCGCCAATCGCTGCGTGCTCAATTATGTTCGCGAAGGGCAGATCATGCTCGTCGACGGCGTGCCGCCGGCGATGATCGAAAACGTCGCCCGTATGGCGGGCATGCCGGTCGGACCTCTCACGCTTAATGACGAAGTTGCGCTCGATCTCGGGTGGAAAATCCTGCAGGCGACGAAGAAGGACCTCGGCGAGGGCGCGGTCGATCCTGCGCAGGAGCGCGTGCTGCGCTTCATGGTCGAGGACAATGGCCGCTTCGGCCGCAAGAACGGCAAGGGCTTTTATGACTATCACGCCAGTGGAACGAAAAGCCTGTGGCCCGGCCTCTCGGCCTTAGCGCAGAAGGAGCTCGATCCCGACACGCTCGACGTCGCGCAGATGAAGGAGCGCTTTCTCGTCACCCAGGCGGTCGAAGCGGCGCGCGCCATGGCTGAGGGCGTCGTTACCGATCCGCGCGAGGCCGATGTCGGCTCCATTCTCGGGTTCGGCTTCGCGCCTTTCACCGGCGGCGTCATTTCCTACATTGACGGCATGGGCGCCAAGGCCTTCGTTGCGCTGTGCGATAAGCTCGCCGCGACGTACGGGCCTCGCTTCGAGCCGCCGCAATTGCTGCGCGAGATGGCGGCGAAGGGCGAAACCTTTTACGGACGCTTCATGCCGCAAAAATTGGCGGCGTGATCACCATCGGCGTAGCAGCCTTGGTGCGTCCAGACATTCGCATCGATCTCGGGCGGGCCCGAGGATCGAAGCCGCCTCCAAGGGACAAAAGGTCATGGGTGACGCGCCCTGCGAGCGGCGCCATCACTTTCTTGCCGGACATGACAGAGGCGCATACGAAGGGTAAAAGACAAGCGGGCGTGTAGATTAGAAATTGTGCGCCCATGCCCGGAACTGTTAATGCCGATCTTCGCGCTTCCCTTTCCAGTCATCGATCCTGTCGCCGTTAATATCGGGCCCGTGCCGCTCCGCTGGTACGCGTTCGCCTATATCGGCGGCTTCGTCTTCGGCTGGCTCGGCATGCGCGCGCTCGTCGCGAACGATTCGCTCTGGAGGCGCGGCCAGCCGCGGCCGACCCGGGAGTCGCTTGACGATCTTCTCGTCTTCGTCGCTTTCGGCGTGATTATCGGCGGGCGCCTTGGCCATGTGCTGATCTACGATCCGGCCTTCTATTTCGCGCATCCCATGGAAATTTTTCAAACATGGAAAGGCGGCATGGCGTTCCATGGCGGCCTGATCGGCGCGATGATCGGCATGTTGCTTTACGCCCGCCGCAGCGGCGTTCCGCTGCTGACCGTAAGCGACATATGCGCGGCGGTGGCGCCGATCGGCCTCTTCTTTGGGCGCATCGCCAATTTCATCAAACCGGAGATGTGGGGTCGGGAAACCGACGTTCCCTGGGCGATGGCGTTTCCGGACGCTGGCGACGTATTGCGCCATCCCAGCCAGCTTTATGAAGCCGGTCTCGAAGGCGTCGCGCTCGGCGCGCTGCTGTTGTTCGCCATACGGCGCGGCGCGCTCAAACAGCCGGGACTCATCACCGGACTTTTCGGCGTCGGTTATGGGCTCGCGCGCATTTTCTGCGAATTCTTTCGCGAACCCGATCCGGTGCAGGAAGCGCTTCCCAATGGCTTGACCATGGGCATGCTCCTCTCTGCGCCGCTTGTTTTACTTGGCGCCGCCGCGATCATGTTCGCGCTGCGCCCGAGGAGCGCAACCGCATGAGCGCCTTGAAGAGAGAGATCGTCGAGATGATCGCTCACGACGGTCCCATCACGCTCGAGCGCTACATGTCGCTCTGCCTCACTCATCCCCGCTACGGCTATTACATGACCCGCGATCCTTTTGGCGCCGACGGAGACTTCGTCACAGCGCCGGAGATCAGCCAGATGTTCGGCGAATTGCTCGGCGTCTGGGTCACCGAAGCCTGGCGCGCGGCGGGCGGACCGCCGCAGGCGCGGCTTGTCGAGCTCGGACCGGGCCGCGGCACCTTGATGTCGGACATGCTGCGCGTCGCGCCGATCGCGCCGAACTTCTTTTCCGCCGTCTCCGTGCATCTTGTCGAAACCAGTCCGGTTCTGGGCGAGGCGCAACGCCAGACGTTAACCCGGGCGACCAAGCCCGCGCAGTGGCATTTGGATTTCGCCGAGACGCCGCCGGGGCCCGCCTTTATCATCGCCAATGAGTTTTTCGACGCGTTGCCTGTCAGGCATTTTGTCAAGACCGCCAGCGGCTGGCGCGAACAACTCGTCGGGCTCGACGCCGAAGGCGGACTCGCCTTTGGACTGTCCGATCAGATCGAGACGACGCTCAACGTTCCGGCGCGCGAAGGATCGATCATCGAAGTCAGCGCCATGAGTCAGAAGCTGATCGGCGACATTGCGGCGCGGCTTGTCGCCGAAGGCGGCGCCCTCCTGCTCATCGACTATGGCTATGAGCAGACGTCGCTCGGCGACAGTCTTCAGGCCGTTTCGCGTCACGCCTATGTCGATCCGTTGGCCGCGCCGGGAGAGGCGGACCTGACGGCGCACGTCGATTTCGCCGCTCTGGCGCGCGCCGCCCGCGCCCGCGGCGCCAAAGTGATGGGTCCCGTGACGCAAGCGCATTTTCTTTTGCAGCTTGGCATCGAACGCCGCGCCGAGACCTTGTCGAAAAAGGCGACGCCTGAGCAGGCGCAATCGATCGTCGACGCCTTCGAACGTCTTACCGGAGTCGACGACGCGCGACGTCAGATGGGCCGACTGTTCAAAGTTATGGCGGTGACTCATCCGGATATGCCCGACCTGCCCGGATTTTTCGGGTAACATGGGCGCGATGACCCTCGAAACGCTTGCGCTCACCGCGCGAAATCTCAGCCTGCCCGGCGTTCGCCACGCCTTTTTCACCCGTGAAGGCGGCGTCTCCGAAGGAGTCTACGCATCGTTGAACGGCGGCGTCGGCTCACGCGACGCCTCGCCTCGCGTCGCCGAAAATCGCGCCCGGATGGCCGCGCGCCTTGGCGTCGAGGCCGAACGTCTGCTGGTGCCTTTTCAGATACATTCCGCGGAGGCGCGCGCCGTACGCCAGCCTTGGAGCGCTGATGCGCGACCACGATGCGACGGCATGGTCACGACGGAGGTCTCGCTCGCGCTCGGCGTCACCGGCGCCGATTGCGGCATGCTGCTCTTCGCGGACGTGAAGGCGGGCGTCGTCGGCGCCTGTCACGCCGGCTGGAAAGGCGCGCTCGGCGGCGTGATTGAAGCGACCGTTACGGAACTGGAAACGCATGGCGCGCGCCGCGCCGACATCCATGTCGCGCTCGGACCGGCGATCGGCGCGACGAGCTATGAAGTCGGTCCGGAATTCGTCGCGCGTTTTCGCGAAGCGGATGAGGCCTTCGCGCGATTCTTCACGCCCACGGCCCGCGACGGCCATGCGACTTTCAATCTGCCAGGCTATATTGCGTCGCGGGTCGAAGCGCTCAACGTCGCGTCATTCGAGGACCTCGGCGTCGACACCTACGCGGATGAAGCGCGTTGCTTCAGCTACCGCCGCAGCGTTCACCGACATGAGCCGGATTACGGTCGGCTCGTCTCGGCGATTGCGCTGACAGACCGAATCGGTTCCTGAACGCCGGCCACGCTACTTCGTCGCGTAGCTGAACAGCATCGCGTGCGGCAGCCCGCGCGGCGGGGCCGGGAACGGCGCAGCGCGGCGCACGGCGGCGAGCGCGGCGGCGTCGAGATCTGGCGCGCCGCTCGGCTGCTGCACTGCCTGATGGGTGAGATTACCCATCTCATCGATGTAGAATACGACCGCGCCCCTGCCTACCGCGCCGCTCCCCCTCACGCGCGGCGGAATATGCATGTGCGGCATGATGAGGCCGTAGAGGATCGAGAGATAGGTGGTTTTCGCGTGGCCGCCGCCGACCGGCGACGGCTTGGGCGGCGCCGCCAGCTTATAGTCGGGTATCGGCGCGAGCGCCGCGAGCTGATCGGCGATCGAGTTGGCCTCGCCTTTCTTCACCGTGCCTTTCTCATTGGGGTCAGGCTTCTCCTGCGGTTTCTTTTCGGGCGCGGCCTGCTCGATGATCTCGGCGTCGCTCTTGTCCTCGACCGGCGCGTCCTTGGTTTCTTCCGGCGCTTTCGCCTTTCCCGCTTCGTCCTCGCCGTCCTTCATGCCCTGCGGCTTCTCGTCCTTGGGCGTGATGTTTTCCTTTTCGGGCGCGTTTTTCGGCGTCTTGAGCTCTTTCAGCTCCGGCGCGCTCACGTCGGACTTGGTCTTGCTTTCAGCCTCCGGGGCGTCGAAGGCCGGCTTTTCGTCTTCCGCCGGCGGTGGAGGCGGCGGAGGCTTTTGCTGCTGCTGTTGCTTCTCAGGCGGCTTTTCCGGCTCGGGAGGCGGCGGCTCCTCCTGCTTTGGCGCGGGCGGCGGCTCGTTGATCACCTCGACCGGGATTTCCTCGGCGACGGGCGGCGCTTCCCGAGCGAGGCGCCAGTCCTGCCAGAGCAAGAAGGCAAGCACGCAGATATGCGCCAGGAGGCACAGCAGGAGAAAGGTGACAAAGCGCGAGCGTATGCCGACGGCACGGCGCCGCCGAAGGGATTCGACTGCCAAGGCCCCGCTGATGGCGCGTTGTCCGCTGCTGTCATTCATCAGTTTAGAAAGCCGCGCTTAAGCGACGCCGCTGCTTGCATATTCAGTCTGAGTAGATGATCGGGCCGCGCCACGCCGCAAATTATAGCCCCCTTTGGACAAAAACGCGCCCCCGCAAAAGGAGGAGCCTTTTGCCGCATTTATCAATGCTCGGAGACGCTGCTATATAAGAAATTACTAATCTATTCGACCTTCGAAGGCGGTAAGGGAGTTGCATGGCGGGCTTTCACCGATTGTCGCGTCGGGGATTTTTGCTCGGCGCCTGCGCAGCGGCTGTCGGCGCGCCGGCGGCCTACGGACAGGGCCATGCGATGCGCCGCATCGCCCCCAACCGGGCGTCCGACTCCTTCAATCCAGACGTCGAACTCGAACTGATCTGCAAGTGCGATGTGAAGTCGATTCTGACCGGCAGGCCCACCCGGGTATGGTGTTATATCGGCAATCTCATTAAAGGCCCGCAGAACGCGCTGACGGAGCTGCCTGACACTTATCTGGGCCCGCTGCTGCGTTTCGCCGCAGGACAGAAGGTCCGCATTCGGCTGCGAAACGAACTGCCGGAAGCCACGATCACGCATTGGCACGGGCTGCACGTGCCGATGCTGATGGACGGCCATCCGACGACGGCGATCGATCCGGGCGAAACTTACGTCTACGAATTCGAGATCCGTAATCGCGCCGGGATGTATTTCTACCATCCGCACACCCACGAAAAGACAGCGACCCAGGTCTATCGCGGTCTTGCCGGCGCGATCATCGTCGAAGACGAGGAGGAACGCGCGCTCGGACTGCCTTCCGGCGAGTTCGAAATTCCTCTCGTCATCCAGGATCGATCGTTCGACGGCGACAATCAGCTCGCCTACGGCGGCGATATGCATACGAGCATGTTCGGCTTTTACGGTGATCGCGTGCTCGTCAACGGACGATGTAATTTCGCGTTCGACGTCGCGAGCCGTCCTTATCGTCTGCGGATTCTCAACGGCTCGAACGCGCGCATTTACAAGTTGTGCTGGGACGATCGCACGCCACTGACAGTGATCGGCGTCGATGGCGGACTTTTGGAACAGCCTGAGACGCGCCCCTATGTGATGCTCGCGCCCGCCGAGCGCGTCGATCTCCTCGTCGATTTCGGCGGCCGTCGGCAGGGTTCGCAAATGACGATGCTGAGCGGAGAATTCTACGGTCTGATCCCGCCGATGGCGCAACGCATGATGGGCGGCGATCTTGCGATGGGGGAGGAATTCCCCCTGTTTACGGCCAAGGTGACAAGAGCCTCAAGCGATACATGGAAGCCGCCGGAGAAGCTCTCGACGATTAGGCGTTTGCGCAGGGAGCAAATCGCCAATCTCGACGATCCGATACCGATCGCCATCACTATGGCGGGCATGGCGATGCTTCTGAACGGCCGCCCCTATGGTCATGACGATATACAGCCGCGCGAGCGCATTCCCGTCGACACGGCGCAGCTCATCGAAATTTTCTCCGCCCGCGGCGACGCCGGCATGGGCCATATGGGGATGATGGGCGGCCGCATGATGCGCGGCGGCATGGGTATGGGCGGCATGGGTATGGGCGGGGGCATGATGGGAATGATGTCGATGGCCCATCCGATCCATCTGCATGGTCAGCAATTCGAGATTATTGAGCGCAGCTTCGATGGCGACGAGAACGCCTACGACTCCATTCGCCACGGCTTCATTGACAGCGGCCTAAAGGACACCGTGCTCGTCGCGCCGGGCGAACGCCTGCGAATCGTCAAGCCGTTCAGCGATTTCAAGGGCCGCTTCATGTATCATTGCCACAACCTCGAACATGAGGACGCGGGCATGATGCGCGAGTTCTCGGTGGAGTAGAGCAACTTCACACCGCTTCACGCGCACGAGCAGATGAAAGCAATTCAGCTGACGCATGCATTTCCGGTCGGGCCTGGGCCCGACCGGGAATGATTTTGCGTGAGTTAATGCTGCATCCCGCCCATGCCGCCCATGCCGCCGCCGGAATGCGACATGCCGCCCATTCCGCCCATCATGCCACCCATGCCGCCGCCCATCATGTCGCTCATCGACTTGCCGACCTTCATGAGGCCGGTCAGCGTTTCATTGGCGGTCTTCTTCTGCTCATCGCTCAAGATAGTGAACAGCGACTCGATCGCAGCCTTCTGCACGCGCACGATCTCAAGATGATCCACCATGTGGTTCTCCATCATCGTGAGCTTGTTCAACACTTCCGATTTGGAATTGTCCATGCGCATATCGGCGGCGTCGCATTTTTGCTTCGCTTTTTGCGCCGCGGCCCGCCACGCCTCGTCGAAGGCGCTCCAGGCGCTCACTTGCGTGTCGGTGAGTTTCAACTCGGCCTTGAGATAGGCGAGGCGCCCATCGACATGTTCGGCGAAGCCGCAAACCATCTTGTTCATCATGCCGCCGCCGGCGTGCGACATGCCGCCCATGCTATCGCCGCCCTTACCGTCGTGGCTCATGCCGCCCATCATGCCGCCCATCATACCGCCCATGCCGCCCATGCCGCCATGGCTCGTGCTGCCCATGCCGCCGCTCTGGCCTCCGCCATGGCCCATGCCCGACATGCCTCCCATCATTCCGCCCATGCCGCCCATGCCGCCATGCCGGCCGGCCTGGCCTTCGTCCGCCTTCCCCGCCTCGCCCTTTCGCTCTTCGGCTTTGCCGGATTCAGCCGAACCCGACTGCGCCTTGCCGGGGTCCGCCCATTGCGTCGGCGCATTGGCGGCGTGCTCCATGGCGCCATGGTCCATCTTGCTATGATCCATCTCGCTATGATCCATGTTGCCATGGTCGCCGCTCTGTTGCGCCTGCACGCCAGAGAGTCCGGCGGCAAGGAATAAAGCGGCGGCGCTCGCCGCAAGTAGTGTTCCGCGCGAGGCGTGTTTTCGCGTCGTCATAGCGCCCTCCCTGGCGATGTTCGTTGCGAGCGCTCCTACCGTCGCGGGCGCGACGGACTTTTTTGTGGAGTTTCGCACATGTGGCGCGCCTAACCGACCATCAGGCGCCTTGATCATCTATAACTTTGCCACAAATCAAGCCATTCGGCGATGCGCAAATCGTCACGCGCGCGTGAATTCGAAAGCGATGGCGTCATCATCATGCAGCGCACAAAGCGGCGGACGCGCGCCCGCCGCTCATTAGTCTAATCAAGGACAATAATCGATGCGATCTACTTTGGCGCTGCAGCGCGTTGAAGAACGCTCGATCTGTTCTTACCGTTTCTCCGACGGCACGTTCGGATTGCGCGCCGCATAGGGGTCCTGGCCGATTGGACGCTGCGCCGCAGCCTCGCGCGGCTTGACGACTTCTTCCTTGTACCCTGGCTGGCCGACGGCCTGAGGCGGCTTCCAATCGCCGGTCGACGCTTGCTCGCCGGCGAAAGCATATCCAGTCAGGGTCGCTGCCGAAGCGAGGGCGACGACGGCGAAAAACTTATAAGCCATGTTTCCTCTCCCTGATGACTTGAATCTCTCCCGCCGCCCACTCTCATAAGCGGCGTGAGGCGCGGACTTCGCGCGCATAAGATGCTATGTTTTCATGTCGCAATTTCTACGGTGATCGTTGCGCCGTTTTGCCGCAGATTTGTTTGCGACAGCGAAAGCATGTGCGCGCCAAGGAGGCGCGGCGACGCTCTTAAGCGGCCTTCTTCTCGGCGATATCGACGAGCGTGCGCAAAATTCGTCGCGTGCCCGCGAGACGCTGTTTCATGGTGTCGAATTCTCGAATGAAAACGACTCGCATGTCGGGACGCACCTTGGCGCTTGTCCCTTGCTCCGCGATAAAACGCACGAGCGCGGCGGGATTGGCGAATTTGTCTTCGCGGAAGGCGATGATGACGCCTTTGGGGCCGGCGTCGATCTTCTCGACATGGGCGCGCCGGCAAAGCGCCTTGATCGCGACGATCTCCAGGAGCTGCTCCACCTCCGGGGGAATCAAGCCGAAACGATCGATCATCTCGGCGGCGAAGGCCTCGATGTCCTGATCCGTTTCGAGCGTCGACAGTCGGCGATAGAGCTGCAGGCGCAACGTGAGATCGGCGACATAATCCTCCGGTATCGTCACCGGCGCGCCGATGGCGATCGTCGGCGACCAGGCTTCCTCCTGGGGCTCTTCGACGCCGGCTTTCAGCAACGCGATCGCGTCGGCGAGCATCTGCTGATACAGCTCATAGCCGACCTCCTTGATATGGCCGGACTGCTCTTCGCCGAGCAGATTGCCGGCGCCGCGAATGTCGAGATCGTGACTCGCGAGCTGGAACCCGGCGCCAAGCGTATCGAGTGACTGCAAGACGTCCAGGCGCTTTTGCGCCTGGGGCGTGATGCTGCGGTTGGCAGGCGTGGTGAACAGCGCGTAAGCGCGCAATTTCGAGCGCCCGACGCGGCCGCGCAACTGGTAGAGTTGCGCAAGGCCGAACATATCGGCCCGCCACACGATGAGCGTATTGGCGCGCGGAATGTCGAGACCCGATTCGACGATGGTCGTCGACAGCAAAATGTCGAACTTTCCATCGTAGAACGCCGACATCTTGTCTTCGAGTTCGCTCGCGCTCATCTGCCCATGCGCGATGACGAATTTCGACTCAGGCGCATTTTCGCGCAGGAACGCCGCGGCCTCTTCGAGGTCCTCGATGCGTGGGCAGACGAAGAAGGCCTGGCCGCCGCGATAGCGCTCGCGCAGAAGCGCTTCGCGCACGATGAGCGGATCGAAGGGCGAAACGAAGCTGCGCACCGCGAGCCTGTCGATCGGCGGCGTCGCGATGATCGAAAGCTCGCGCACGCCGGTCATGGCGAGCTGCAGCGTGCGCGGTATCGGCGTCGCCGAGAGCGTCAGAACATGCACCTCGGCGCGCAGCTCCTTTAAGCGCTCCTTGTGGCCGACGCCGAAATGCTGCTCCTCGTCGATGATGACGAGTCCGAGATCCTTGAAGCTTATGGACTTGCCGAGCACGGCGTGGGTGCCGATCAAAATCTCGATGCGGCCGTCGGTAAGGTCTTTCTTCGTCTCGCGCGCCTCGGCGGCGCCGACCATGCGCGACAGGCGTCCGATTCGCACAGGCAGACCGGCGAAGCGCTCGCTGAAGGTCTTGTAGTGCTGGCGCGCCAGCAAAGTGGTCGGCGCGACGACGGCCACCTGCTTGCCGTTGATCGCTGCACAGAAGGCGGCGCGCAGCGCGACCTCGGTCTTGCCGAAGCCGACGTCGCCGCAAACGAGCCGGTCCATCGGACGCCCGGCGGCGAGATCGTCGAGGGTCGCGTCAATGGCGGCGAGCTGATCCTCGGTTTCATCATAGGGAAAGCGCGCGCAGAATTCGTCGTAGAGGCCTTCCGGCGGCACGAGCTTCGGCGCCTCCCGCAACTGGCGCTGCGCCGCGATCTCGATCAGCCCCTTCGCCATTTCGCGGATGCGATTCTTCATCCGCGACTTGCGGGTCTGCCAACCGGCGCCGCCGAGTCGGTCAAGCTGCGCTTCGGCGTCCTCGCCGCCGTAGCGCGTCAGCAGTTCGATATTCTCGACCGGCAGATAAAGCTTGTCGCCCCCGGCGTAGTGGAGTTCCAGACAGTCATGCGGCGCGCCAGCGGCCGAGATCGTCTCGAGGCCAATGAAGCGGCCGATGCCATGATCGACATGCACGACGAGATCGCCGGCGGAAAGCGCGGCGACTTCGCCGAGGAGATTTTCGTTCGGCTTGCGCGCGCGGCGGCGGCGCACGAAGCGATCGCCGAGAATGTCCTGCTCGCCGACGACCGCATAGGCGTCAGTCTCGAAGCCTCGTTCGATCCCAAGCACGGCGACCGAAACCGTGTGGGACAGCGCTTGGGGAAGCGATGCGACGCGCGGTAAATCCGGCAGGCCGTGTTCGGCAAGCACATGGCCCAGGCGCTCGCAGGAGCCTTCGGACCAGCCCGCGACGACGATTTTCCTGCCCGCGTCACGCAGCGCCTCGACATGGTCGGCGGCGGCTTCGAACACGTTGACGTCGGGCGTATTGCGCTCTGGCGCGAAGTCGCGGCCAAGTCGCGCGCCGCAATCGATGGCCTTCTGGCCGGCATGCGCCTCGAAGGAAGAAAATTGCGCAGTCGCGCGCGCCTCCAAGGCGTCGCGCCATTCCTCCAACGACAGATAGAGTTCGCGCGGTTCGAGCGGCTTGTAGTTCGAAGCGGCCGGATCGAGATCATGCGCATATTTGCGCGCGTCATAATAATCTTCGATCTGCTTGACCCGTTCCGTCGCCGCGTCATCGACCAGTGGATCGAGCAGAATCGGCGCGTCGCCGAGATAGTCGAAGAGCGTGTCCATCCGCTCATAAAAGAGCGGCAGCCAATGTTCCATGCCGTGGAAGCGTCGGCCCTCGCTCACCGCTTCATAAAGGGCGTCGCCGCGGGTCTGACCGCCAAAGCGCGCGGCGTAGGACTGGCGGAAACGGCGCATCGTGTCGCTGGTGAGGCGCAGTTCGCTCATCGGCGTGAGATCCAGCGCGCGAAGCTGCCCGGTGGCGCGCTGCGTGTCGGGATCGAATGAGCGGATCGATTCGAGCGTGTCGCCGAAGAAATCGAGACGGATCGGCGCCGGCAGTCCCGGCGGGAAAAGATCGACGATGCCGCCGCGCTGCGCATATTCGCCAGTCTCGCGCACCGTGCCGGCGTGCAGATAGCCGTTCGCCTCGAGCCAGAGCGCCAATTCGTCGAGCTTCACCACATTGCCCGGCGCGGCGGCGAAGCTTTCGGCGGCGACCAGTTTGTGCGGGGGAACGCGCTGCAACAGACAGTCGATAGTGGTCGTGACGACGCGCGGCCGTTCGGATGAGGATTTGGCCCGCGTCAGTCGCGAGAGCGCGGTCATGCGCCGCGCGACGACGCCGGCGTGCGGCGACACGCGGTCGTAGGGCTGGCAGTCCCAGCCGGGAATGTCGAGGATTTCGAGATCGGGATGGGCGAAGCGGAGAGCGGCGCGAAAGGCCGACGACCGCGCCGCGTCGCGCGCGACATGAACGAAGACCGCCGCGCGTCCCTCGGCCTCGCGCGCCAGCGCGCGCGCAAGGTCGGCGCCGAGGAAGGCGTCGAAGCCGTCCGGCGCATGAGCGAAAATCAGCCGCTCGCCTTTGACGAGGCCGGCGCGCGCCGCGTCGAGCCCCGCCGCCGCCTTCTTCTGCTTGGTCGCGGCGACGCTCAATGGATCGGCCCGTCGTGGCGGTGGAAGGCGATGATCTGCCGCAGCAGCGGCGAGTCATGCTCCGCAGGCGCAGGCTCAGCGCCCGACAGCCATCGGAACACCGCCTCATCCGGCAGATCGAGCAGAGACTCGAGTTCATCGAGCGCTTCCGCCGGAAGCGCCTCGACGCGCGCATCCACGAAGCGACCCATCAGAATATCCATTTCGCGCAGGCCTCGCCGCCAGGCGCGCACCCGGATGCGCCGCCTGCGCATGTCGTCGTCCAACGTCGGTCTCCCTATATGGCGCGAGGCTTAATGCAGGCGCAAAGGAAAGGCAAAGGGCGCGAAAGCGAGGCAAAGCCCAGAAAGCGGCGTAGCCCCTTGGGCGCCGACATTGGCGGCGCTCCTGAACTGAACCTGGGCGCGCCGAGCGCCAATAAGCGAACTTCCTTGACCTCAAGATGCGCCTGCGCTATCTGGCGCCTCTCGCGTCCTCGCACGCTCGCGGGGGAGTAGCTCAGTTGGTTAGAGCGCCGGCCTGTCACGCCGGAGGTCGCGGGTTCAAGTCCCGTCTCTCTCGCCATGAGATCAAATATTTACTGCACTATTGCGAATCGCCGTTCGGATGCTTTCGGCAATGGCGCGCCTCGCGCTTACGGCTTACGCTGGGCTGCTCAGGACCATCGCGCATATCTTCGTCTGTTAGTGGTGATGACGTTCGCCGCCTCCCCCTGTTGGCGCTAGCGGCGTCGAATCTTTCGGCGCTTGGCTCTCGGCCGGCCCCGCCTGGATATCATGCGCAACCGTGCCGGGCGGATAATCATAGGGGCCCGGGTCGCGAAAATCGTTTTCCGCGAGTTGTTCGCGGATTTTGACGAGGCTGAACATGCCGCCCATTTCAGCGGGACCGAAAGCGCCATCGCCCGTCATCATCGGCAGCGTATTAGGGGGAAGCGGCATGTTCATCGCGCTCATGTCCGCCATGCCAGTCGCGCCCATCGGCATATAGCCCGGCGCTAATTTGCGGATGGCTTCCGCCAAACGGGGATCGTCCCTCGTGCCGATAAAATTGCGCACTTCATGACCCATTGGGTTCATCGTGTGATGCGACTTGTGGCAGTGGATCGGCCAATCGCCGGGATAGGCGGCGTCAAATTCGATCGTCCGAGTAACCCCGACCGCAACATCAACTGTCGACTCCGGCCAGCGGGCCATCTCTGGAATCCAGCCAGCGTCCGTGCCCGTCACCGAGAAATGATGGCCGTGCAGATGAATCGGATGATTGGTCATCGTCAGATTGGCCATACGAATGCGGACTCGGTCGCCGATACGCGCCACCATCGGATCGATGCCGGGAAATACCCTGCTGTTCCAAGCCCAGATATTGAAGTCGGTCATCTCCGCTATCTTGGGCAGATAGGTCCCCGGATCGAAGCGATAGGCGCTCATGACAAATGCGTAGTCGCGATCGGCATGGCGTTCATTCTGGGGGGATGTCCCGCTTGATGTTGAAAAGCGGAAATCGGCGTTGCTGGCCTGAATGCTATGCGGCTTTCGCGGTTTGAGCAAGATGCTCGTTCGATGGGACGGCGTTCGCCATGCGCTTTGCGAGCGCC